>Ga0316204_10001854_pt1 | contig 53006 bp, 50 predicted proteins | sample 6monrhotite_MG_2_FD_205661 | JGI IMG/M metagenome (GOLD analysis project Ga0316204, IMG submission 205661) | Microbial mat bacterial communities from mineral coupon in-situ incubated in ocean water Damariscotta River, Maine, United States -... | ecosystem: Environmental > Aquatic > Marine >... | reverse complement strand
TCACGAACAGCCGCCCATCGTTGCGCGGGGGACTGGCTTGGGGATTCATCGCCGCCACCGGGCTTGTTGGCGCAGCTCGCCAACCTGGGCGGCGCCTGCGACCGAGCGATGAATCTCGAGAACGTCCTCAGGACTCACGGCCCGCGACAGCCCTTCTGAGTTTGTCGCCGTCGCCTCCCAGGCTTCAGCCCGCACCCGGGTTGGCGACCTGCGCCAACAAGACCGGTGGTGACGATGAATCCCCGAGCCAGTCCTCCGCGCAACAATGGGAGGCTGCTGTTGAAGTAAAAGTGGGTGCGGAGCCTCTTAAACTTGTGTCCCGGTCCCCACGCCCCTCTCTCCTCCTGCCTCCTGGGCTCGATGACGGTAAGCCTGCGCCGTTGTCGAGGAGGGCGATGCCGTCACGCAGGCAGGGGGAACGCCCTCGCTGCCTCCAGTCGATCCTGGAAGGCTACAAGCGTTCAGTCGTCTGCCTGCTCGCTGAGGGCGACCTGGGACCGCCAATGGCGAAGTGCCCCGACCAGGGAGATTCGGGCGTGTGTGACGCAAGCTGCACGGCACCGGCCACCAGACCTTGTCGACCTGACGCTGACGGATCGTCCGGGGATTCGTTAGCGCAGCGAGCACACGTCGAATCTACCCAGGGGCACCGCGCCGCCCAAGACGGTCGGGAAGTCCAACAACCCAACAGGCAGAACGACGGCGCCTCGACGGGACGCTCAAACACCGAGCCCGCGACTGCCGAACCGATCGAAGCGTCACCAAAAACATCCGACAAACCGAGCCAAACCGAGCCGAACCAGCCGAACCAGCCGAACCAGCCGAACCAGCCGAACCAGCCGAACCAGCCGAACCAGCCGAACCCGACGAACCCGACGAACCCGACGAACCCGACGAACCAACGACCCGAACAAAACCTAAGCCGCAGCCTCCTCAACCCCCAAAGTCCGAACCGTATCGGACTTCTCAACAGACCTCGCATCAGGCGCCGTACCAAACAACCGATCCCCCATCAACATCGACACCCCCAGCCAGTGATGCTCACTCTTGAAGTGATGCAGACGATGACTGTCCACGAGCACCCGATAGTGCTTCAGCGGCGGCCGCCAGCGGACGTGACAGAGGTAATGAACCCACTCGTAGTGTGTGGCCATCATGAAGAAGACCATCAGCCCCGTGAGCGCCAGCGGGATGGTGGGCATGGCGCTGAACCACAGGAGCGGCAAGAAGAACATACCGGTGAACGCCGTAAACCAGGGAACGAACACCCGCTTGATCAGCCACGGATCCCGGTGGTGCTTCCGGTGCTCGCTGGCGTTGGAGGGGTCGATGGTGAGGCCGAGCACCTTCACCGGCTTGAAGTGCAGAACCAGCACGTGGATCAGCCACTCCTGGATGGGCCAGAAGAGCACGATCCCGCAGGCGACCAGTAGATCGGCCGCGGACCACTGCCCCACCACGAGGCGGATGAAGCCCCAGGCGATGGCCGCGCCGGCGAGGAGCCTCGGGCTCCAGTGGTGGAAGAAGACCCGGACGGCGTCCCGGGCGTTGTCGGGTGTGTCCTTCGGGCTCGCTAGCGTCACGTCGGTGCTCATGATTCCCCCCCTCTGTCCTCATCCAACGCCTGGGTCTGTTCCAGCGCTGAGAGAATGTTCAAGATGGCCTGCTCGCCGGTGCGGATCAGCTGTCGGGCGATCTGCTCCGCGCGCGCGCTGTCGCCCTCGCGGACGGCGTCCGCGATGTCGGCGTAGGCTTCCGCGTCCCGGTACTCCTCGGCCAACACGTGGGTCAGCAGGCCCTGGAACTTCTGGTAGCTCTCGCGCAGCGTGTTGTAGACGAGGCGGTAGGCGAGGTTTCCGCTAGCGGCGGCGAGCTGGCCCCAGTAGGCGAGCGCCAGGGTCTGTACCTGAGCGAGGTCGCCGCCGGCGCCGCGCATCTGCGCCGCCAGTAGATCGAGGGCGTCGGCCGCGCGCTCACCGCCGCGCGCGGCGGCGAGCCGGGCGATGTCGGGGGCGATCGCCGAGCGCATCTCCACCACGCTTCGGGCGGCGGCGTAGTGCACCTGGCCGTCGCTGGCGAAGAGCATGGAGGTCATCAGGTCCAGCCCCGCGGAGTTCTGCCACTCGAGGATGCGGGTCGCGCCGCCGTGCTGGATGGAGACGAGGCGGGCCTGCTCCAGGCGCTTCAGAGCCTCGCGGACGGCGCCGCGGTTCACCCCCAGCATTTCGCAGAGGACGCGCTCGGAGGGCAGCTTCGCGCCGGCCTCCATCTCGCCGGAGACGATCTTGTCTCGCAGCTGCTCGAACACCGCATCGGAGAGGGACTGCTTGTGGACGGGCTCGAACATGATGGACTCGCGCCTGAAAGGTCAACTCATCAACTGGTCCGACCACTTTAGCGAGGTGTGACTGGTCATACCAGTTAAATCGGATCAAACGCCCCGGAAGTTCAGGGTTTTGACAGGCGCTCGGCTGCGGGGACGGATCAGGGCGTCTTGCCCGCTCGCATTCCCCTGCCGAGCGCTCGGGCGGTCAGCACGCCGCCGATGAAGCCGAAGAGGTGGCTCTCCCAGCTCACGCCTGCGTACAGGCCGGGCAGCACTCCCCAGATCATGCCGCCGAAGGCGGCCGCCACAGCCAGCGACAGCAGGATGGAGCTGGCCTTTCGCTCGAACCAGCCCCGGGCAAGCAGGAAGCCCAGGTAGCCGAAGATCACCCCGCTGGCGCCTACGTGCACGGTGTTCGCGCCGCCGAAGACCCAGGCGCCCAGCCCCGCGGTGAGCGCGCTAGCGGCGGACACCACGAAGAAGTCCATGCGCTTGCGGGTCATGGTCAGCAGCCCCAGCAGCAGGAAGGGCAGCGTGTTGGCCATCAGGTGGGTGAAGCTGCCGTGGAGGAAGGGGGCGAAGAGGATGCCCAGCAGCCCGGCGGCGCTGCGCGGGTGTACGCCCAGCGCGTCGAGCTGTCCGACGAACGGCAGGTGGTCGACGATCTCGATGACCCACATCAGGGCCGTGGCGCTCCCGAGCACCTTGACGTTGCCCTTGAGCTGCTGCGTGAGGGCGCTCTCGGAGCGCGGGCTGAGGTTGCTGTCGGCCATCCTCCTCAGGATACACCCGAGCGCCCCCCGCTATTACCGCCTCACTTCCGCGGCTAGCGATCGCCCCCGCTGTCCCCTCTCCCTGGTGAACCCGGTCATGAGAGGGATGGAATGAACCACAACGACATCGAGGAGCTCCTGCTGGACCTCCTCGCTGGGACACTGCCGACGTCGCTGATACGCGCTGTGGAGGAGCACCTCGAGTACTGCTCGCCCTGCCGGCGGGTCTACTCGGAGTATCTGATCATCTGGCTCACGGACGGCCGCGCCGGGGTTCTGGTCTACCACCACTGGCGCCGCTAGCGGAGGCCATCGCTAGACGGAGCTATCCCCCGTCCGATCCATCGGACTTCGGCGTGTAGCCGGAGACGACGTAGGTGTTGGACTGATTCCCGGAGACGTCCTCCACGATCGCCCCGAACTCGTAGAGGGTGTCGTAGGGGATGGTCGTGCCCACGCTGAGGTAGAGGCTCGCCGTGACGGCGTAGTAGCCGCAGAGATCGCCGCCGACGGAGAGCTCCGAGGTGTAGGTCGACGGCGCGGAGGTGTCCACGACGCCGTCCACGATCGGGTCCAGCCAGGTGTGGAGCGTCACCTCGCCCATGTCGCCGTCGCCGTCGGACAGGATGAAGTCCAGCAGCACCGTGGGGTACAGCTCACCGCTGAAGTCCTGGACGCCGCCGTTGCTCATCACCACCGCGTCGATGATGGGGGCCACGATCCCGGGCGCGAAGTCCTCAGTGCCGGGATCGCAGTCGTTGTCGACGCCGTCGCAGACCTCCTCGTCCGCGCCCGGGTGGATGCTGGCGTCGCCGTCGTCGCAGTCGCCGCCCTGGCCGATCCATCCCTCCTGGCCCTCGCAGGACTCGTAGGCGCGGACGTCGTCGCCGTAGCCATCGCTGTCCTCGTCGGGGTACCACGTCTGCTCGTCGCAGCCGGTGTCTCCGTCGCCGGGGCCACCGGAATCGCCGGGGCCGCCAGGGCCGTCGGGCCCGCCGCTGGTGTCCGTCGCGGCGGTGTCCACGGCGGTGTCCTCACCCTCGTCGACCAGCTCGTACTTGTCGTCCGCGCAGCCAGCGAGCAGCCACAGCGGCACGAGCAGCGCGGCGGCCGTCACGCTGTCCTCCGGTCGTTCCAGGCCTCCAGCACGTCGTAGTAGAGGATGCAGCGGTGGCGGGTCTCGATCCAGGTGATGGCCTCCTCCAGGGAGAGCCCGCGGTGGGCCACCAGGAAGCCGGTCAGGGTGCACGGCGAGCGGTTCAGGCCCGCGTTGCAGTGGATGTAGATCTTTCGCCCCGCGGCGGCGTAGGCGCAGGCGGCGGCGATCGCCCGATCGATGTGGCGCAGCAGGTCCATGCGATCGAAGTCCGTCACGCCGACGCGGGTGGCTTCGATGCCGACCCGGTCGTAGCCGCCGACGAGCACGTCCCAGGACAGGTCGTGCTCCAGCAGATCCGAGTCGGACTGCAGGCTCACCAGCGCCGTGACGCCGCGCGAAGCCAGGAAGCGGGCGTCTACGTCGCCCGAAGGAAAGCTGCCGACGGCGAGACCGTCGTCGAGGTCAGTGAAGTGGTTGATAGACATGACGATGATTGTAAGCGCTTCACGGAATGTCGGGCAGCCCTTGAAAGGGCCTCAAAATGGTTCGAGGTGAGAAGGGATGTGGAGGACTGCCCCCCGATGAGTCGCCGCGACATCCAGCCCATCGCTGCAAGCGCTGTGGCCGGAGTGCGCGCCGAGTTTGAGGACGAGGGGCGCAGCATCGGGCGGTACCTCTACCGCAAGCTGCTGGCGGACGCGAGCGCCCGGGCGCCAGCCGCCGAGACGCCCTCGCCGAGCACCAGGGAAGCACCGACCGTCCGGGAGCTGGACCCGGCGGCGCTGGTCACGCTGCAGTCCGAGCGCCTGCTCCACGCCCCGACCGACGACGAGCTCGCCGATGTGGCCGCGCTGCCCGCTGGCAGCTTCCGCAACCAGCGCTCGATGGCCTTCACCAACAACGGCGCCGATCGCCCCAGCGGGCTCGCGCTGTGGTTCGACTCGCCGGTCACGGTGTTCATCGATCCCGCCACGGGAAACGCCGGCCCCTTCCAGGACATCGTGGGCAACGGCACCGCGCACCTCCGGGTCACCAACCCGACGCGGGCGATCCGCATCACCTCGACCGTCCAGCTCAAGCTCCGCTCCAACCAGACCATCGACGTGCGCGAGTGGGGGTGGCTACGCGACACCTCCGATTCCGGCTAGCTACGGGAATCTTCAGCGCGGCGTCGGGGTATCATCGCCGCTGATTCGACTGGAGGCGTGCATGCTTCATGCGCTGGCTGGGCTGCTGATCACTTCGCTGGTGTCTACTGCGTCGGCGCAGGGACGCGACCTGTCGTCCGCCGAGATCGACGCGCAGATCCTGGAGGCGGCGGCCCACGCGCTGGAGGCCTCCGACAATGTGCCGTGGACGACGGCCGTCATCGGCGGCGCGGTCGAGCCCACGGCCCTCTCCATCTTTCTCGATGATGAGCACTCCATCTTCGCCGGCTCCGACTGCACCTCCGGCGCGCTGCCCCGGATCTGTGACGTCGATGACGGCGCGCTGCGCTGCTCCCGACCTGCGCTGGCGGAGCTCATCGAGCTGGACAGCGGTCGCGGCCACCCCAGCGTGCCGCTCCTGCACGCCATGGCCCACGACATCGGGCACCTCGCCCTGGACGCGGAGGCGCTGAGGGCCTCCGAGCTGAAGCTGAAGCTGAAGGGCAAGACCTCCAGCCAGCGCGTCGATGCCATCCAGACCGTGCTGGAGCGCCACGTGGCGACCGCCGAGGCTGAAGCCCGCGCCGACACGTTCGCGGATCTGGTGCTGTCGCGGCGGCTCAAGGAGGAGCCCTACACCGTGTCGGCGATCTCCGCGCACACGGCGGTGCTGGAGGCGGCACGCGCCGCGCTCCTCGAGCACGCCGAGTGCGTGCTGGACGACGCGCCGGAGACCACCCCCAGCGAGCGGGATCTACAGCGCAGCGCCCGCCAGCTCCTCTGCGCGGCCGGCACCGACGGCGACGTCATGCTCGCCGCCTTCGAGGGCAGCCACGCCGACTGGCCCGGCCGGATGCGGGCCCTCCCCCGCACCACCGGCAAGGAGCCCGCGGACATCGACACCCCGGCGTACTACGAGGCGGTCTCGGAGACCCTGACCCGCCAGTTCAGGGCGCCCGGGGCGTGGCCGCCGAAGTGCGACCTGATGGCCGTTGAGACCTTCCTGAGCCGCTTCGACGACGTGCCCATGGTCTGTCCGCGCATGGTGACCGAGCTGGACAGCGGCGACTGGACGCCCATCACCCGGATCCCCACGATGGCGACGGGCGACACCCTCTCCATCCGCGGCTCCTCGGTGCAGGCGCCCGTGCTGCCGTCGGGCCGCGTGGGGCTGATCCTGCCGGAGAAGAAGCAGGTGGGCACCTGGACGCCCGGCGAGCCCATCGCCAAGCTCACCCACCTCCCCTGCACGCCCACGGCGATGTCCGAGGTGAGCGGCGGCGTGCTGGTGGCCTGTGAGAACCCCGCCGGGGTGATCGAGGTCGCCGACGGCAAGATCCGCTCGCACCTCGTCTCGGACCTCACCTACGGCGGCGAGCCCATGGACGCTGGCGCCGTGAGCCTGAGCTGGGTCGGCGCGGTGGGCGATCGCACCTGGGTGACCGGCGCGGCCACCTCGGACGTCGGCTTCGGCTGGGACGTGAGCGACTGGGACTCCGTGGGGCAGCTCGCGGCCTGGAAGGGCGAGGGCTGCGACATGCTCGTCGGCACCGGCGATACGGAGATGTGGCGGGCGGCGCCGGAGGGGGAGGTCCACGGGATGTCCTCCGACGGGATGGGCTTCGTCTTCCGCGTCGACGCGGAGGGCAAGCTGGCCGGACGGGCCAGCCCGCGGGCCTGGGAGGAGTTCGCCTACGAGATGGACCTCTTCTACGGCGACGTGCTGGACTGCGGGCCCTCCTACAGCCAGGGGCGCACGGTCTGTCTGGACTCTCAGGGCTCGGTGTTCGACCCGGTGCCGGATCCGGTGGACTTCGACATGGAGTTCTCCACCAGCCGCTCACTGCGCGGCGACAAGCCGGCGGCGGCGATCTGCGACACCGCTGACGCCCGCTACGCCCTCTTCCACGACGCCAACAGCGCGGACAAGGAGGCCTGGGTGCTTCGCAACGACAGCGACGGCACCGAGGAGGTGCTGATCCGACCCAACATCACCCAGGCCCGCCTGAGCTGCAGCGCGGCGGGCGCGGCGGTGACGCTGGGCAACGCCGAGCTGACCCGCATCTCCTGGCTGCGCTAGCGCAGTCCCTCGCGGGCTACTCGGGGTAGTCCAGGGGCACGGCCAGGGGGGCGTCAGGCGCCAGCGCGTCCTCTGACACGTCGGCGTCCTCCCAGCCCGCGTTCCAGCCCTCCTCGGGCTCCCAGCCCTCGATGTCGGCGTCGCGGTACTCACCCTCGTCGACCCAGTAGCCCTCGGACCACTCGTTGCCGTCGAACCAGCCGGGGATCCAGACCTGCTCGGGCTCCGAGCGCGTCGGGTACCAGTAGCCGGTGTTGATGATGCCTTCCTCGTCGTAGAAGGCCGGGATCCAGTCGAAGTCCCGCCGGGCCTGTGGGCGCCAGAAGCCGTCGTTCAGCGACTCACCATCCCAGAAGCCGGGCTCCCAGGTGTACCCCTGCGGGGCGGGGCCAAGCGGGCGCCAGTGGGCGCGGACGTAGGCGTTGTCGTCGAGGTAGTAGCCGTCGACCCACTCCCAGTCGCCGTCGGTGCGGTACTCGAGGCGCCAGTAGCCCTCGATGTAGACGTCCCCCTCCCACCAACCGGGCACCCAGGCGTAGCCATCGGGGGCGCCATCATCGATGTACTCGGGCTCCCAGCTGCCGGGCTGCCAGGAGTCGTAGCTGTAGTAGCCGGACACCCAGATGAAGCCGACGCGGGGCGGCGGGGCCCAGGCGACGACCCAGGGGGTCGTGGCGAAGCTGAAGCGGACGACCGCGACGGAGCTGTACTGCCAGCGGTACCAGGGGTGAACCCACCAGCGGCTGTAGTAGCCCCGATACCACCAGCGGGAGGGCACGTTGTAGTGGGCGTGCGGGTGGTGACGGACGTGGGCGGTGTGTGGGCGCGCGTAGCGATGATCGGCCACGTGGCGGTAAGAGGGGACGTGGTAGTTGTGGCCGCGGACGTGGTCGGTCGGGCGGTGATGCGCGACCTGGGCGGGCTGCGGCGTGTGGGACGCGGAGTGGTGTGGGGTCGCGTGGGTCTCGGCGCGGTGCCCGGGGGTGTCGCCAGGGCGGACGTGGCCGCTGGAGGGGCTGTGGGAAGCGCCCGGTGTGCTGGAGGCGGACGAGGGCCTCGTCGGAGAAGTCGAGGGCTTCGCCGACGGAGACGCGCTCGGCGAGGGCTTTGATGATGGGGATGTGCCCGACGTGGGCGCCGCCGACGGGGATGTGCTCGGCGAGGGCTTCGACGGAGAGGTCGAGGGCTTCGACGAAGGGCTCGACGTGGGGGACGTGGGCTTCGTCGCGGGAGACGAGGGCTTCGCGGTCGGCTTCGCGGTCGGCTTGCTCGACGGCGAAGACTTCCGGGCGCTGGACGACTTGCTGCTCTGAGCTGCCTTCGCGGCCGGCTGGCTCTTCTTCGTGGGGGTCGACTTTTTCTTGACCGACTGCTTCTTCTTCTGGGGCTTCTCCCGCTTGTCGTCGTCTCGCTGCTGGCGCTTGTCCGCGTCTGCTTCGACGACTGTCGCGGGGCCGGCGAAGGCGTTGGATACCGGGGTGCCGGCGAGCAGGGCCAGTGCGGCCAAAGAGGAGAGCGCGTGAGTGGGCTTCATTGTCTGGGCTCCAGGCCGTCGCTGACGTCAACGTATCCCGAGGGCGGAACATTCGATTCCTGAATCTCGAATCGTCCCCTCGGCTCGTGGTTCCAGACCCCACACGCTAAGAAGCAGCCATGACACCCACCACCGTTCGCCCCGAGACCACCCGCGTGGAGATGACCCAGATCGTCCTCCCCACGCACACCAACAACCACGGCACCGCCTTCGGCGGCCAGATCGCCGCCTGGTGTGACATCTGCGCGGCCGTCGCCGCCCAGCGCTTCAGCCGCGGCGCCGTCGTCACCGCCTCGATGGACAGCCTGCACTTCCTGAAGCCCGTACGCCAGGGCATGATCGTCGTCCTCCGAGCCCAGGTAAACCAAGCCTGGGGCACCTCCATGGAGGTCGGCGTCCGCGTCGAAGCCGAGGATCCCCAGACCTGCGAGCGCCAGCACTGCTGCTCCGCCTACCTGACCTTCGTGGCCCTCGACGACGACGACAAGCCCCGGCGAGTCCCCAAGGTCGACCCCGACGGCGACCCCAAGGCCCCACGCCGCGCCGCCGAGGCCCAGCTCCGCCGCGACACCCGCCTGCAGGTGCGGGAGCTCCGCCGGAAGGGCCTGTGATTACCCTGGCGAGCGGCTCCCCGCGGCGACGCGAGCTGCTCGAGCGGGTCGGATATCGGCTGGTGGTGGCCCCAGCGGACATCGACGAGACCCCACAGCCCGGGGAAGATCCCATCGACTACGCCCGGCGACTGGCGCGGGAGAAGGCCGGCGCCGGCGGCGGTGTCATCGTCGCGGCCGACACGGTCGTTCATCGGGAAGGCCGCATCTTCCCCAAACCGACAGACATCGAGGACGCGGTCCGCACCCTGACCGCCCTCTCCGACAGCGAACACTACGTCACCACCGGCGTCTGCGTGCGCCGAGGCGAGCTCGTCCGGGTGCGCGCGGTGACCACCACGGTCCGCTTCGCCCTCCTGGGCGAGGCGCTCATCCGCTCCTACGTCGCGACCGGCGAGCCCATGGACAAGGCCGGCGCCTACGGCATCCAGGGGATCGGCGCGGTCCTGGTCCGCTCAATCGCCGGCAGCTACACCAACGTGGTCGGGCTGCCGCTGGCCGAGGTCATCGAAGACCTGATCGCCCTCGGCGCGCCGCCCCCGCTGGCCGCCCCCAAACTGGAGAGATCGTGAGCATCGCCGAGAACCTCCGAGCCATCGAGGCCCGCATCGTCAGCGCCTGCGAGGCCGCCGGCCGCGACCCGTCGACGGTCCGCCTGCTGGCGGTCTCCAAGACCAAGCCAGACGCCGCCGTCCAGGAAGCCCTCGACGCCGGACAGCGCGCCTTCGGCGAGAACTACGCCCAAGAACTACGCGACAAGGCCAAGGCCTTCGCGGACGCCGACCCCGCCCCCGAGTGGCACTTCATCGGCCACCTGCAGCGCAACAAGGTCAAGTACGCCGTGGGCAAGGCAGCCCTCATCCACGCGGTCGACAGCACCCGACTGGCGACAGCCATCGGCGAGCGCGCCGCGCGCGCGGGCCTGGAGCAAGGCGTCCTGGTCGAGGTGAACGTGGGCGGCGAGGCCAGCAAGTCCGGCGTCCCCCCCGAGGAGGCGCTCGCGCTCTGTGCAGCCATCGAGGACATCGAGGGCGTCGCGGTCAAGGGGCTGATGACCATCCCCCCGTTTCAAGAGGATCCCGCGGACGTCGCGCCGTTCTTCGATCGGCTCGCCGCCCTGGCCGCTGAGGGGCGCGCGCGCGGGCTGCCGCTGACCGAGCTCTCGATGGGGATGAGTCATGATTTTGAGGTCGCGGTGGCTCATGGGGCGACCATCATTCGGGTTGGGACGGCTATTTTTGGGGCGCGTGAGCGTTAGGTTTGGCTGGTTCGGCTCGTTTGTCGGGGTTCGACTCGTTTGTCGGGGTTCGACTCGTTTGTCGGGGTTCGACTCGTTTGTCGGGGTTCGACTCGTTTGTCGGGGTTCGGCTCGGCTTGACGGATGTTTGTGGTTCTGAACGATCGGTGTCGGCAGTCGCGGGCTCGTTGTTTGAGCGTTCCGTCGAGGCGCCGTCGTGCTGCCTGTTGGGTTGTTGGACTTCCCGACCGTCATTGGCGGCGCGGTGCCCCTTGGGAGATTCACCGTGTGCTCGCTGCGCTAACGAATCCCCGGACGATCCGTCAGCGTCAAGTCGACAAGGTTGGTGGCCGGTGCCGTACAGCTTGCGTCACACACGGCGGAATCTCCCTGGTCGGGGCACTTCGCCGTTGGCGGTCCCAGTGCGCCCTCAGCTATCAGGCAGACGACTGATCGCTTGTAGCCCTCTAGAACCGACTGGAGGCAGCGAGGGCGTTCCCCCTGCCTGCGTGACGGCATCGCCCTGGTCGACAACGGCGCAGGCTTACCGTCATCGAGCCCAGGAGGGGAGAGGAGAGAGGGACGGGGTGGCAACGGGACACAGGTTGTAGAGGCTCCGCACCCACTGTTGTGTCAACAGCAGCCCCCCGTCGTTGCGCGGGGGACTGGTTGGGGAATGGGTCGTCACCACCGGGCTTGGTGACACAGGTCGCGAACCCGGGCGGCACCTGCGACCAGGCGCTGAAGTTCGACAACCTCCTCAGGAGCCGCGCTCTTCGGGAGGCGCGCTCCTCAGGACTCGCGGCTCGCGGCCCACAACGGCCTTTGCTGAGTTTGTCGCCGTCGACTCCAAGGCTTCAGCCCACACCCGGGTTGGCGAGCTGCGCCAACAAGCCCGGTGGTGACGACCCATTCCCCAACCAGTCCTCCGCGCAACGGTCGGAGGCTGCTGTTGACACAACAGTGGGTGCGGAGCCTCTCCACCGTGTGTCCCGGTCCCACCCCGCCCCTCTCTCCTCTCCCCTCCTGGGCTCGATGACGGTAAGCCTGCGCCGTTGTCGACGAGGGCGATGCCGTCACGCAGGCAGGGGGAACGCCATCGCTGCCTCCAGTCGGTTCTAGAGGGCTACAAGCGATCAGTCGTCTGCCTGATAGCTGAGGGCGCACTGGGACCGATGAGGCGAAGTGCCCCGACCAGGGAGATTCCGCCGTGTGTGACGCAAGCTGTACGGCACCGGCCACCAACCTTGTCGACTTGACGCTGACGGATCGTCCGGGGATTCGTTAGCGCAGCGAGCACACGGTGAATCTCCCAAGGGGCACCGCGCCGCCAATGACGATCGGGAAGTCCAACAACCCAACAGGCAGCACGACGGCGCCTCGACGGGACGCTCAAACAACGAGCCCGCGACTGCCGACACCGATCGTTCAGAACCACAAACATCCGTCAAGCCAAGCCGAACCCGCCGAACCCGCCGAACCCGCCGAACCCGCCGAACCCGCCGAACCCGCCGAACCCGCCGAACCCGACAACCGACAACCCACCAACCGACCCGTCGACCAGAAAATCAACTCGTAGGAGGATGAGAATGCGGCGGCAAAGGCATCGTAGGCATCGCCGGAAGAGGCGCACCGCCGTTGATGTCCGTCCGCGCCTCAGCCTTCGTCGTAATCTGAGAGCCAGCCTTGACATCAGCCTTCTGCCCGGCGTTCACCACCGCCGTCTTCCCCGACTCAGCCTTGATGCTCGCCTGAGCCTTGATCGAGAGCGTCTTACACTTGATGGAGATGGTGTTCACCGCCTCCCAGGTGATGTCCTTCTCGCTGAACTCAGTCCAGACCTTATTGGCCGCGTCCAGGTGCTGATAGACCGGGGCGCTCTTCACATCCCCCATGCCCGTCGCGCAGGCGCCGATGCCCAGCGTCTCCGCGCCCGACGTGTCGTCGAACACCACCTGGTGGTTGCCGCGGGTCCACACGAGGCGGAGGTTGTTTTTGCCGTCGGCGTTGGCGTAGGGGTCCGGATCCCCCGCGCCGTTGTAGACCCCGCCGATCACGTAGGGGGTCAGGCTGCGGTAGGCGAACATCATCACCACCTCGGTGTCGATCTCGGGCAGCATCACCAGCCCCCGATCCCGGCCGGCAACCGGCGTCATCATGCGACACCACGTCGTCTTGATGCCCGCGCCCTGCACCGGGTACTCGACCTTGATCCGGTGCATCTTATCGGGATCGACGTTGTCGATCACCACGCCTACGACCGCACCTTCGATCATGCCCGGCTCCTCAGTTGAGGTTGATGGTGGCGGCGAACAGCGTGAGCATCTGGCCGCCGTTGATCGTCGCCGCCTGGCCCGCCTTCACGTCCACGGTCTGCCCCGCGTCCATGGAGATGGACTGATCCGCCTTCAACAAGAAGTCTTTGCACTTGATGTCGATGGCGTTGCCGGCCTCGATGATGATGTCCTGGCCGCAGTAGACCGACAGCGTCTTGCCCGAGGCGTCCCACACCACCTTGATCTCCTGGTTGTGGGAGATCATCTCGATGCGCTCGGCGCCGGCGGTGTCGTCGAAGGTGACCCGGTGTCCCGAGCGGGACTGGAAGACCTTCAGGTTGTTGGCGCCGTCTTCGTTGGCGTAGGGGGGCGTGTCCTGGCCGTTGTAGACCCCGCCGAGGACGATGGCGTGGTTGAAGTCGCCGTGCATGAAGGTGACCAGAACCTCGTCGTCGATCTCGGGGATGGTGACCCAGCCGCGCTCTCGCCCCGCCATGGGGGTGACCACGCGGGCCCAATAGCTCTCGGGCGCCTCGGGCAGAGTCGGGAACTTCACCTTGACCCGGCCGAGCTTTTCCGGATCGACGTTATCGACGACGAGGGCCTCGACCACACCAGGCATCTGCCCGGAGACCGGTCGGCCGCTACGGTTGGTGACTTTGGGCATAGCCCAAGGATAACTCAGCGAGGGCGGCTCAGCGCGAGACCCGCAAGATAGTGGAGCGTAATCCAGGCCCCGCCGAGCGCCCCCAGCGACGGGAAGAACAGCAGCAGCTGCGGGCGCGTCCACTCGTAGGCGCTCCTGAGCTGCGCCAGATCCCGCCAGGCATCCGCTGAGCCGGTCACCTCGATGGCCCAGAGCGCCGCCTCCGGCTGGGAGGTGATCTCCCACCAGATCACGCTGATGTGGAGGTACCAGGTGGCCCCGAGCAGGAGCGCCACGAAGCGCAGCAGATCCCAGCGGAGGAGCGCTGGGAGGCGGTAGTAGAAGGCGCCGACCAGGAACGACGGCAGGAGAAACTCCGCGCTGACGCCGCCAGCCATCACGGCCTGCGTGCGCGCCGCCTCATCGGGCATGGCCAGGAAGGCGAGCTGCCCCAGCGCCACGAAGGCGCCCGGCAGGAAGACCGCCGGGTAGCCGCGCCCGGCGCCCAGCGCCATCACCAGCAGCGCGCCCACGCCCACCGGCGCGATGAGCGGCACCATGGGATCCGCCGCGATCCAGGAGGTGCGGTCCAGCAGCACCGGCAGGCCGGCGGTCCAGGCCGTGAGCAGGTGCCCCGCCTGGTGAAGCCCGATCCCCAGCCAGGAGAACGCGTGCTCCGTCAGGGTGGTCCAGTGCGCGACCCAGGCGAAGGCGAAGGCCGCGGGCAGCGCCGCCCGGTTCAGCCACCAGTTCTCGTAGGGGACGCCCGTCTCCGCCTTCTCCTCGCTGTAGGGCGTGGGGTAGCGGTGGATCTCATCCAGCGACAGCGCGGGCCCGAGCTTCGGCGCGGGCGGCATCGCCGGGATGATCCGCGCGCGGGCCCGGAGGGTGGAGAGCTGGCTCACCGGCACCCAGGTGCCGCGGCAGCCGCCGCAGCGGTGAATCCAGGAGGACGTCGGCGGCGTCCACGGCACCCGATCCAGCGTGCCCTCGATGCAGGACGGACAGCGCAGCGTCGTCGGGGAGGAGACCTCCAGGGAGCCGGTCAGATCCGGGAAGTCTCCGATCCGATCGCAGTGGCGGGCCAGCCCGCCGGGCCCGAACCACACGCTCTCGCAGATGACGCAGTACTGTCCCTCCACCCCGGTCGGGGCGTCGTGGGCGTCGATGGGTGCGTGGCAGCTCGGGCAGAACAAGTTGCGGGGGGCCTCGTCGGAGGCGTTAGATGCTGTCAGCACCCGCTTGGGTGCAACTGAGAGTGTCTCCAAACCTGATGGACTCGCGCAACGCCGAGCGGATCGCACGAGGGATCGTGCGGCTGGGCCGCGCCGCAGCGCGCGCCCTCCCGACTCGTGTCCGCGATCGCCTGGAACACCGGGTGTTCTATGCGATCTTCAACCTCACGCGGGTCACCAACGACGCCTACGGATGGCGCCCACCCGAGCCCGAGGAGTGATCCCTTGACCGCACCATTTGCCGACCGCCTCGCCGCCGCCGCGGCGCGCACGTCCCCCGTTGTCGTCGGCCTTGATCCGAGAATCGAGCGCCTGCCCGCCCGCCTGCGCGAGCCGCTGGAGGGCCTCAGCGGCCTCGAGCGGCGCGCCGCCGCCGCCGAGGCGTTCACCGCCTGGAGCGCGGCGGTCATCGACGCCGTGGCCGGCATCGCGCCGGCGGTGAAGCCGCAGGCCGCCTTCTACGAGCAGCTCGGAGCCCCCGGTGTGGCCGCCCTGGAGGCGACCTGTCGCGCCGCCCGCGCCGCGGGCCTGCTGGTGATCCTCGACGCCAAGCGCGGCGATATCGGCTCCACCGCCGAGGCCTACGCCCGCGCGACCCTCGACGACGGCGGCCCCATGGCCGCGGACGCGGTGACCCTGTCGCCGTACCTGGGTCGCGACAGCGTCGCCCCCTTCCTGAAGCGCTGCGACGAGCAGGGCAAGGGCCTCTTTGTCCTCGTCCGCACCTCCAACCCCGGCGGCGACGACCTCCAGACCCGGGACGATCCGGCGATCGCTCACCGCGTCGCGGGCTGGATCCGCGCCTGGAACAGTGAGCGCGTCGGTGAGAGCGGCTACGGCCCCGTGGGGGCGGTGGTCGGCGCAACGGTCACCGCCGAGGCGTCGGCGCTGCGGGCCGCGATGCCCGCCGCGACCCTGCTGGTGCCCGGCTACGGCGCCCAGGGAGGGAGCGCCGCGGATACGCTCCCCTGCTTCCACGAGGGCGGCCGGGGAGCCATCGTCAACAGCTCCCGCGGCGCCACCTTCCCGGCCCCTGAAGAGGTCGACGCCTACGACCGGGACGCGCGCGCGGTGATACGTGCGCGGTCCGCCAGCTTCGCTACGGATATCAGCGGCCTGTTCTAACGGCGCTTCGTTTGGTATCCTGCTTGCAACAAGGAGAATTTCATCATGCGAATCGCACTCATCGCCGCCGCGGCCCTCACCGTGACCGGCTGCGGCGCGGCCGGGACGGTCGACGGTCGGCTTGTCGACGGGCTCACCGACACCCCCCTCACCGAAGGGCGGCTGCTGCTGAAGTCCAGCGACACCACCGACATGACCTGCATGACCATCGAGGGCATCCTCAACCCCGACGGCACCTTCAACGTCACCGGCACCTGCAGCGGGGCGACCTACCACCTCGAGCTGCCCAAGGAGATGGAGCACCTCCAGATCGACACCACCCAGTCCATCGCGGGCGGTGAGCCGGTCAGCCTCGGCGACATGGCCGCCTGGAACGCCCCTGGCGCCGGCGTCTACCACCTCTCCGACAACGAAGCCAAGATGATGCGGACCGGCGCGGACCTGGACTCCGTGACCATCTGGGAGACCGACGTCGAGGTCAACTACCCCAAGAAGCTCCCCGGGCGGATCCCCGTCATCGAGGCCGGTCATCACCTGCTGATCGCCGGTAAGGCCAACGTGGACAAGCTGAAGTTCCACCCCCTGGTCAAGAGCGAGGAGAAGCTGCGCTTCGGCGAGCCGGACCACTACTTCGACATGGAGCCCTGGTACTACATCGGCGTGACCTTCGAGTCCAAGACCGAGTACGAGATGGTCACCGTCACCGTCGATCAGAGCGCCATCATCAAGGCCAACGTGGGTGACTTCGAGGCGCTCTACCTCACCGAGAAGGCCCTGCCGCCCGGTCGCTACGCCCTCCTGGGCGACGACGACAAGCGCACCTACATCGTCGACTTCGGCGTCGCCCCGGCCGCGAAGAAGAAGGACGCCAAGGAAGAGGGCTGATCGTCAGCCGAGCGCTGAGCGCCGTCGGGTGAGCACCAGGCCGCCCAGCAGCGCCAGCGCCAGCGCCGCCCCGCCGGCGTCGCCCGGAGCGGCGGCGCAGCCGCAGCCCTTGTCGCCAGTCACCGTGACGTCGCCGCCGCCGCCCTCGCGCGGCAGCTCCCAGGCGGAGTCGTCACCGCCCGGGCCGCCGCCGGGACCGCCCGGGCCGCCGCTGTCACCGCCGCCGTCGTCTCCGCCGGTCGCGCTGTCGCAGGCGTCACCGACGCCGTCGCTGTCGCCGTCTTCCTGCTCGGGGTTGGGCTCGAACTCGCAGTTGTCGCCGTCGTCGGTGATGCCGTCGTTGTCCTCGTCCAGCCAGGCCGCCGAGATCCAGTCGGCGCCGGCGAGGCTGCCGCTCCACGAGCTGGAGCCCGAGTCGTAGGCGTACAGCCCGCTCACCCCCGGCCCCAGTGGATCGTCGTCCGTCACCCGCTCGACCACCTCGCCGTTCAGGAGGATGGTGAGCTGCTGCCCGTCCACCTCCAGGCCGAGCTCGTTCCAGCGATCGTCCGTGCGGATGTCGACCCGGACCTCCGCCAGCGCCTCGGCGTCCCCCCGATCCACCTTCGCCAGCAGCAGCGACGAGCGCCAGCCCCCGCCGAAGGGCGGCGGGGCGTTGTCGTCGCTGTGAATCAGCAGGTAGAAGGTGTCGTCGCCGTCGTGGTTGCTCACCAGGCCGAAGGTGTCGTCGTCCTGGTTGAAGAAGGCGATCTCGGTGATCCCCTGCCCCACCTTGGCCACCCCGGTTCGGATGAGCCAGTTGTCGGCGGCGGTGCCAGCCCCGAAGCCCGGGAAGTTCCTGTCGTTGACGTTCTCGTCCGTGAGGGTCAGCGCCGCGCCGTCCACGCCGTACCAGGAGTCGATGGGCCAGCCGGACTCCCAGCCGCGCCCGTTCAGGGACTCATCGTCAGCGAAGTCCTCAACGCTCCAAGCCTCGATGGTGCCGGCGTCCGCGAGCGCCAGAAAGGTGAGGGCGATCATCAGTAGCTGCTCCTGGGTGCCGATGAGCCTGAGTGTCGACAAGGATGCCACGCCGCTGGGAGCCTGGATCGATCTTCCGCGCGCCTGACCGGGAGTTGACGTCCCGGCCGGGCTACCGCCGCCGGCGCGCGAGCCCGGCGATCCCCAGGATCATCACCAGCACCCCGGACGGCGCGGCCCCACCAGGAGACGCCGCGCTGCAGCCGCAGTTGGGGATGAGGTTCACGGGATCGGTCAGATCCCAGACGACATCGTCGCCCGTGTCGACGCCGCTGCCGTCGCCGGTGACAATCTCCATTGACCTCCATTGACACACTCCGGCTGTGAAGCATGCTCCCGCGCATAGGCTGACACTCACGTTGCCCGAGGCTTCAGAATGCGATTGCTCCGCTGGCTGCTCCCTCTCGCGCTGCTCTCTCTCACACTGGGCTCGGGCTGCGGCGACAAGGATGCAGAAGGCAACAGCGGTGGCGACGTGTCGGGAAGCGGTCCCGGTGGCCCTGGCGGCTCCGATGGTGGCCCTGGCGGCGGCCCTGGCGGCGGCCCCGGCGGCGGCCCCGGCGGCGGCCCTGACGGGGGGGAGGACACCAGCGACACTGGCGACTCCACGGAGACCGGCCCGCCGATGAGCATGGGCTTCGTAGTGGAGCCTGGCGAGTTGCCGCTTGTTGCCACCGCCGCATTTCAGCACAGTCGGAGCCTGGTTGTCTTCACCGAGCTCGGGGGGAAGAGCGTGTGGCGTTGGGCTCGGGCCGACGGGCTGGAGGTCATCGCTAGCAGCGAGGAGAGCAGCACCTATGGCACGTCACTCTATGCAGCGAACGAGACCGTGGCCTGGTCCGGCTACGAATATTCTCCATCGGGCTACACAAGAACTATTGAGATCTCAGGGCCATCTGGTACAAAAGTGCGTAGCTATCAGGATGACCTCCCCACGCTGGCGGGGCTGACGGACGACTACGTCTACTACGTCTGGGACGATCCCGACGACATGCAGTGGGAGCAGCTCTGGAGGGAGCCGCACACCGGCGGGGAGCGAGAGCGCATCAACTGGGCGGACGATCCCGACACGCCCCCGCTGCTCATCCCCAACGACTCCGGCGGCGGTATCATGCCGATGATCATCGACCAGTCTTCTGCCGACAATGACTCAACCACCAGCAACTACCTGATGACCACCGTGGATGATCTGGAGATGGTGGCGGTGATGGCGGAGAGCTCGGCGGCGGCGCAAGACCACGACGAGATCTCCGTGGGGGATGTGCTGATGGCCTGGTACCACCAGCCCGACCGCACCGACCCTCGTCGGGAGTACTACGTCACCGATGGCGAGGAGGTGCGCTTGATGGACGCCTCCACGCAGTGGGTCCAGGCCCCGGACATCCAAGTCGAGGGCCAGTATGTCATCTACGGGGTGGGCGAGGAGAGCAGCTCCGCGTCAGCGCGCACCCTGATGATTTATGACTGGGGCACTGACAGCAGCCGGGAGATCGAGTCGGGTGGGAGCGGCAGCCGCTTCTCCATCGGCGCCGCTGACGTCGACCAGACGGGGCGGGTGGTCTACCAGGCCTACGAGAACGAGAAGAGCGTGGGGAAGATCTACCTCTGGGAGGATGGCCTGAAGAGCCTGCTCACCAGCAGTGAGGTTCGTGAGGATCTGTCTGCCAGCACCTGCACCTACTTCGCCTTCGCCGATGACCATGTGTTCTGTGGTTACGCGTCCGCAGGTGGCTGGATTGGTCAGGCGGTGATCGAGCAGTGAGGGCAGCGAGAGCGCCAAGCCCGCGGCAGCCATCCCCCGGTCGGTGACTGCGCCGCAGAGTCCTTGTCCGTCAACGAGGACGAGGACGCGGAGCTGGATCTCGCGGCGTGGTTCGACTTCTTCAACGACGTCGACATGGTGCACTACATAGGCTCGTTGACGACGACGCCCTGTAGCGAGGGGGGCTCTGGTACATCGCGTCTGCGGGGCTTGAGCTCCGGTCGGCGGATGTGGAGGATGGACACTTCAGCAACAACTTCCGGCCTGTTCAGGCGCTGAAGGATCGGGAGCATTCGGTGACCGTGTCGGAGTAGCTGCGGGCAGGGCCACACGGATCGACCGCTGGACCTGACTCACGGAACCTGAGCCGCGTCGGGTCTGGTATACCCGCAGTGAGGTGAGACCATGCCCACTCTGAGTTTCCTGATGCTCCTCGCTGCCTGCAGCGGCAAGGATGACCTGCCCGCCCCTCCCAGCGAGGACACCGTGGAGACGGCCGACGCCGACGCGGACAGCGACGCGGACAGCGACACCGACACCGACGCCGACACAGACACAGACACAGACGCCGACACAGACACCGACACCGACACAGACGCGGCCGATGACATCGACGGCGACGGCTACTCCGAGGCCGAGGGCGACTGCGCCGACGATGACAGCACCATCAACCCCGGGGCCGAAGAGATCTGGTACGACGGCGTCGATCAGGACTGCTCTGGCGGCAGCGACTACGACCAGGACGGCGACGGTCAGGACGCCACGGACCACGACGGAGAGGACTGCGACGACGGCGACGCCGGTGTGTATGACGGCGCCGGGGAGATCGGCTGGGATGGGGTGGACCAGGACTGCGACGGCGCGGACCTGGAGGACTGGATCGACGTCTCCGTCAGCTACGCCCAGAGCTGCGCGCTGAGCAGCGCCGGTGAGCTGCTGTGCTGGGGCTGTGAGGACGGCCGTGACTGGGATCAGTGCACACCGCCCGAGGGTCTGTACACCGACATCAGCGCGGGTCAGCACCACACCTGCGGCGTCGACGACGCGGGCGCGGCCGTCTGCTGGGGCTGCGGGAGCCTCTACGACTACGAGCAGTGCACGCCGCCCGCGGACACCTTCGTTCAGGTCAGCGCGGGCCGGCTCCACTCCTGCGGTCTCACCGACGGCGGTGCGATCGAGTGCTGGGGCAGCGACGCCTACGGACAGACATACGCACCATCGGGCGCCTTCAGCGACGTCAGCGCCGACTGGTTCCACTCCTGCGGCGTCACCGAGGCCGGCGCGCTGGAGTGTTGGGGCTGCTGTGAAGGGGAGGCCTGCTGGGACGCTACCCAGTGCACCCCGCCGTCAGGCACCGACTACGTGGATGTGAGCGCGGGCATGTACCACTCCTGCGCGCTGGACAGCAGCGGGCGCATCGAGTGCTGGGGCTGCGCGGAGTGGGGCGGCTACAACTACGACTACGGCCAGTGCAGCCCGCCCGCCGACACCTTCGTCAGCGTGAGCGCTGGCAATCACCACACCTGCGGTATCACCACCTCCGGCGAGATGAAGTGCTGGGGCGAGAACGATGTCGGCCAGAGCGACGCGCCGGAGGGCGCCTTCAACGCAGTCGACGGGGGCTTCTCCTACACCTGCGGCGTCGACGGTGAGGGCCAGCCTCAGTGCTTTGGCGAAAACGGCTTCGGCCAGTGTGACGTGCCCTGACAGCGGGTATCCCGCGGTTGCAGTGCAAAGGTCATTTGTTCGCTGAAGAGGCGCACCGACACAGACATAGCACCGTTATTTCAAGGAGGTGCAACGCCGTCAGCGGGCAAATGGTCGAAGTAGTGCGACTGCTGGATACCCCAGGCCGTTCCGGCTCTTCATCGGCGCTGGCGGTGCGGGGATGGGGCCGCTGCGGCGGACGAGGTCGTCGATATCCGTGAAGGGGCCGTCGGCGCGGGCTGCCTCCAGGGTCGATCTTCCGCGCCTGACCGGGAGTTGACGTCCCGGCCGGCTATCGCCGCCAGCGCGCGAGCCCGGCGATCCCCAGGATCATCACCAGCACCCCGGACGGCGCGGCCCCACCAGGAGAAGCCGCGCTGCAGCCGCAGTTGGGGATGAGGTTCACGGGATCGGTCAGATCCCAGACGACATCGTCGCCCGTGTCGACGCCGCTGCCGTCGCCCGTGTCGTCCCCGCCGGTGCCGTCGCCCGTGCCGCTGTCGGAGCCGCCGGTGTCGTCCGCGTCGGTGTCGTCGCCCGTGTCATCGCCCGTGTCATCGCTGGTGTCGTCGCCCGTGTCGTCGCCCGGGTCGTCGCCGACATCGCCCGGGTCGTCGTCACAGACATCGCCGAGCCCGTCCCCATCCGCGTCGGCCTGATCGGCGTTGGCGGCGGACTCGCAGTTGTCGTTATCGTCCTCGACGCCGTCGTCGTCCTCGTCGACCCACTGGACCGACATCGAGGTCGCGCCGCAGTTGGTGGCGCTGCTGTTCCCGTCGTAGCCGGAGTCGTAGCTGTAGAGGCCGCTCGCCCCCGCACCCAGCGGATCCTCGTCGCTCACCTCGAACAGGACGACGCCGTCCAGCCGCACCGTGAGCAGGCCGCTGTCCACCGCCAGCGACAGCTCCCCGCCGCCGCCCAGCGAGGCGCTGACCTCGTCCAACACCTCGGCGCCGCCGCCCTCCACCCGGGCCAGGATCACCGTGCCGTTGCTGCGCCCGCCGCCCACGCCCTCGGGGGCGCCGTCGGCGGTGTGGAGCAGCAGGTAGAAGGTGTCGTCGCCGTCGTGGTTGCTCACCAGCCCCACCGCGTCGTCGTCTTCGTTGTAGACGTTGACCGTGGTGACGCCCTGGGCGACCGCGTCGACGCCGTCGCGCAGCAGCCAGTTGTCGGCGGCCGTGTCCTGACCGAAGCCGACCGTGCCGGTGTTCTCGTCGGTGAGGGAGAGCGCGTACCCCGACACCGAGTACCAGGAGTCATCGGACCAGCCGGCGCTCCAGCCGGCGCCGTCCATGGTGTCCTCGGTGTTCCCGAAGTCGGCGACGCTCCACGCGTCGATGGTCCCCGCCGCGGCGGGGGCGGCGAGCAGCGAGAGCAGCGAGAGCAGCGAGAGCAGCGAGAGCTGACTTGGGGGGGTCATGCGGGCGTCTCCTGGTTGCGCTTCAAGTCTGCCACAGCCGCCACCACCACACCCCAGGCCGCCGCCGCGAAGGCCTCGGCGTCCGGGTAGTCCTCCGGCATCACCAGCGGCAGATACTTCACGTCGTAGGACTGGAAGGGCACGACCACCGGCGGCTTGAGCGGCATGGTCCGCTCGGTGTTCATCACGGCCGCGGGCAGCACCGGGATGCCGTCCTCCCAGCACGCCTCCACCAGCTTCAGGTGCACCTTCTCCCGGATCTCACCGTCCCGGGTGCGGGTGCCCTCGGGGAAGATGTAGAGGTTGCCGCCGCCGTTCAGCAGCATCATCACCTCGTGGAAGGCCCGACGCCTGCCGGCCTTGGAGGAGCGGTCGAAGAACACCGCCCCGGCGGCGTAGGCGTAGTAGCCGATGAAGGGCAGCCAGTAGATCTGCTGCTTGGCGAGCCCCGAGGCGCGGGCGTAGGCACAGTGGGTCACCGGGTCCACCCAGGAGCGGTGGTTGCTGATGACCAGGTAGGAGCGGTCGCGGGGGATGTTCTCCAGGCCGCTCACCCGGGGCCGCGCCAGGAAGGCCAGGCGCAGCGTCACGTGCCCGAACAGCACGGCCGCCCACACCCCGTAGCGCTCGCGACGACCGCGAGGGATCACCATCAGCGGTGTGCCGATCAAAACCCCGAACACAACCGCGGCGCTCACCGCGATGAGCGCGGCGATCAGCGTCCAGAGCCCGTAGATCACGACCATGCGTGGGCGACCCTACCACCAACGGGGTGAAAAGGCTGTGTGCGGAGGCCGATTCGCGGTTAGATCGGGGGGTCCGATCTCCGGAGAGAGCAGATGATCAGCGTCGAAGAGGTCACGCGCCTCATCAAAGACGGGCTGCCCGAGGCCGAGGCCGTCGTGCTCAACGAGTACGATGACGGCGAGCACTTCGCCGCCGAGGTCACCTCCTCAGCCTTCGATGGCCTGTCCCTGATCAAGCAACATCGTCTGGTCTACCAGGCGCTGGGCGACGCGATGCATTCCCGCATCCACGCGCTGCAGCTCAAGACCTACCCCCCCAACCGATGGCCTCACAAGAAGTGAGCCTCCGTGTGGAGCGCACCATGTCCGACATCAACGACCGCCTCAAGACCCTCGTCACCGACAACCACGTCGTCCTCTTCATGAAGGGCACCCGCTTCTTCCCCCAGTGCGGCTTCTCCGCCCGGGCGGTGGGCGTGCTCAGCCAGCTCGGCGCGAAGTTCGAGACTGTGGACGTGCTGAGCGATCCCGAGGTGCGCCAGGGCATCAAGGGCTTCTCCAACTGGCCCACCATCCCCCAGCTCTACATCAACGGTGAGTTCCTGGGCGGCAGCGACATCATGATGGAGATGTACCAGTCCGGCGAGCTCGCGACCGCGCTCGCCGAGGGCGCGCCGGCCGCGGAGTAGTCGGGATGCCCCCCAGGAGGTCCATCCCCGCGCTCGTCGTCTCCGGCTTCCTGGGCTCAGGCAAGACCACCCTCGTCCGCCGCCTGCTCCGAGAGGCGCAGGCCGAGGGCGTGCGCGTGGCCGTCGTCTCCAACGAGTTCGGCGAGCTGGGCATCGATCAGGCGCTGATGGGCGACAGCCAGGGCGCCTACGTCGAGCTGGACGGCGGCTGCGTGTGCTGCAAGCTCTCGGATGAGCTGCAGCAGACCCTGCAGATGCTCTATGAAGAGGTCAACCCCGACCGGGTGATCGTGGAGACCTCCGGGGTCGCCCTGCCCTTCGAGACCCAGCTCACCTTCTGGCGCCCGCCCGTGAGCGGGTGGGTGTCCGACGACGCCGCCGTGGTGGTGGTGAACGCGGGGCAGGTCCACGAGGGCCGCGACCTCGACGGCACCTTCGAGTTCCAGGTCTCCAGCGCGGACCTGCTGCTGCTCAATCAGGTCGACACCGTGCCCGAGGCGGCGCTGGCCGACATCCGGGCGAAGCTGGAGGAGATGAGCCCCGGCACCCCGGTGATCGCCTGCGTGGAGGGCGACGTGCCCACCGCGCTGCTGTTCCCGCCGGACCCGAGCGGCGCGCGCGCCCGACGCAGGGCCGACGCCCCCGCGCCGAGGCCCCACACCCACGAGGCCTTCACCTCGGAGGTGATTGATGTGCCCGCCGGGCTGACGATCGCCGAGGTCGAGGCGCGGCTCAAGGGGCGCTCCGCCCTGCGAATCAAGGGCTTCGTCGACACCGCCTCCGGGCCCCGGCTGGTCCAGGGCGTCGGGCGGCGGCTGGAGCTGGTGGTCCCCCCGGTGGACGTCGATCCCGCCATGCTCGGTCGGGTGGTCGTCATCGAGCGAAGCGCGGCCCCCGCTCAACACCACGGTCAACACGACCATGGCTGAAGGCCGCGACCTCCCCGTCCCCGTCCGGCGCGCCGCGAGCGCGCTGGTCGACATCAACAAGCGGCGGCGCGCGCTGCAGGGCAAGCTGCTCAGCGTCGACATGGACGTCTGGGACGGCATGGTCTACGGCGAGCACCCGGCCCAGAAGATGGACGCCTGGGAGCTGCTCGACTTCGCCCCCCGGGACGGCTGGCCCGCCGCCCTGTTTCTGCACGGCGGCGGCTGGCAGACCGGCGACAAGGAGGCCTTCTCCGTGCAGGCGCCCCTGCTCGCACGGCGCGGCATCCTCGCGATCTCCGCGGGCTACCGCCTCGCCCCGGAGCACCCCTGGCCCGCCCAGCTCCAGGACGTGCTGGCGGCCATCGAGAACCTGCGGACCCTCCAGGTGGACCCGACCCGCATCGCCCTCTGGGGCGTGAGCGTCGGCGGACAGCTCGCGCTGCTGGCGGCGCAGATCCTGGGCCCGGAGATCATCAGCGCGGTGGTCACCGTGGGCGCCCCCGCCGACCTGACCGCCTGGGACGATCCGGCGCTCGACCAGGTCTTCACCCACGATCAGCTCTCCGCCGCGAGCCCGACGCTGCGACCGGAGAAGCTGCCGCCCACCCTGGCGCTGCACGGGGCGCTGGATCGCTCCGTGCCCGTCTCTCAGGCCCGCGCCCTGAAGGCCGCGCACCCGGAGATCACCCTCCGCGTCGTGCCCTTCGCGGATCACATGCTGCGGATCCCCCCGGGCGTCGGCATCCGCGAGCTGCGGGGCGCACGGAAGTGGCTCACCGAGCAGATCGCGACCTCATCGCGGCGCAGCAAGTGGAAGGCGCACAAGAAGAAGAAGTAGGGGAGACACACGATGATGCTCTTCAGCGCCCTCAGCATCCTCAGCGCGCCTGCCCATGCCTCCTGCGCCGGCAGGAGCGCCGAGTTCGCGCCGCCGGATGGCGCGGTGGACGTCCCCGTCGACGTCACGCCGGTGATCTTCTACGATCTCGTCACCCGCGAGCCCGAGGACATGGACGACCTCGTGTTGATGGACTGGGAGGGGCGCGAGGTCCCGACCGAGCGCTTCGAGGTCGCGTCCGATGGGCGGGAGCGCTACGCCCGCCTGGTGCCGCTGGCCCACCTCTCGCCGGGGCGGTTCTACACCGTCGATGACGGCATCCAGGCCAGCAGCTTCACCACCGGCGACGGACTGAGTCGGCCCCCTGCGACCGCGAGCATCGCCGCCATCGTCCCTGACGCCTACGCGCCGGCCGTGGACTGCAGCGGCGGCGTCACCGGCGGCAACGATCGCTTCGCGGTCGTCCAGGTGGCCGCCAACGAAGAGGATGACGCTGGCTGGTACGAGGCCCTCGTCTGGTTGACTGTCCCCTCGACCGTGTCGACCGGCTCGACCGTGCTCTCTCCGAACACGCTCCTCTACATCAGCGAGGGAGGCTGCGTCTCCAACCTGGAGTCCATCCTCGACGCGGAGGACGTGACCGTTCAGATCCGCGCCGTGAGCCCCGCGGGCGACCCCGGCGACTGGAGCGAGGCCGAGACCGTGTCGCTGCCCTGGCCCGAGGCGCCCGACTGCGCCGAGACGCCGAGCCTCGGAGACAAGCTGGGGCTCGGCGGCTGCGCCTCCGACGGCAAGCCCGGCTGCGCCGCCCGCCCGGGCGGCCTCTTCGGCGGCGCGTGGCTGATAGGGCTCCTGCTCATCGGGCGCCGCCGCTGAAGGTGACGGCGTGTTCTGTTCTGTTCGCTCAGCGCGGTACATGCCTCACGCCAGCCAGGAAATCGGACCATGAGCCCCACGCCGCCCCCCGACGCCAGCCTCGACGCGCTCCTGCGCTCTGATGACCTCTTGAGGGTGCAGCAGGCGCTCGCGATGATGGCGTCGATGACGGGAGACCACGGCGCCCGGGCGTTTGCCCACGGTACGCACCTCGACAGCCAGGAGCGGCTGGTCCCCGGTGCGCGGATCCGGGACACGATACAGTCACAATTCCACCTCCAGGTCGCGCTGCAGCTCCTTCGCCAGACGGGCCAGCTCGATGCGATCGAGGGGCTGAATCTCTCTGAATGGCGCACAGTGGATCTGGCCCCGCTGGCCGGCCTGAAGACGCTGCGGCGACTGAACCTGGGGGGCTGCTCCGGGCTCACGGATCTCACGCCGCTGCGATCGCTGCTCCAGCTCCGACACCTCTCCCTGAAGGGCTGCGACGCGCTGGCCGATCGCAGCGCGCTGCAGGGCATGCCGGGCTTCGCGGAGGGCATCTACCTCGATGAGGATGGCAGGGTGAGCCGCGATGGGGTCGAGGTCATCGGGGAGGCGCTGCTGAACATCCTGTGGTCGGCGCCGGCGCGCTGCGCGGACACCACCCAGCTCAACCTGATGTCCGGCGCGATCACGTCCCTGCCGCCGATGCAGGGCTTCACCCGGGTCCGTACGCTCCACCTGCGACGGCGCCCGCCTCCGCGACCTCAGCGGCGTGGAGTCTCTCGTCGCGCTGGAGCGGATCTCGTTGGATTTGTGCGCGAATCTCCTGGACCTCTACGCCCTCATCCCCCTGACGAAGCTCTCGTCCTTGACCCTGTATGGGAGCCCGAGGGTGAGCCCGCGCCCGCGAGAGTCAGAGCTCTGCGGCGCCGACCTGCGCAGCTACCGAAAGACCCTGGCGCGCAGCCTGAAGCGAGCGGACACGCGCTCCCCCGCCCAGCAGGCGCTGCTCAAGCGCGCCGAAGAGCTGGGCCTGCTGCCCCCCTCCAGCGCGTCCTCCGGGCTGTCGAAGGCGCAGCGGGCGCAGCGCACGAAGCTCCGCTCGCTGCTCTCTTCGTCGGCTCAGGCCGACGTTCGCCAGGGAATACAGCTCCTGATGGCGGAGCCCACCTCGGCGATCGCCGCCTCGATGGCGGAAGGCTCCGGCCTCAGCTCCGGGAGCCTGGAGCCTGGAGCGTACATCCAGCGGATGGCGAAGCGCGAGCATCACCGGCGGGTCACGCTGGCGGTGCTGCGCGCCGCCGGCAGGCTCGATGAGGTCGAACGACTCGATCTTCAGTGGATCGTGGGCGATCTCTCACCGATCGATGGCCTGACGAACCTCAAGGAGCTGACGCTGAGCGGGCTCGCCACGGGTGTGGACCTCTCCGTGCTCTCGACCTGCCCCGGCCTGCGGCACCTGGCGATCCGGGATCTGGACCGACGCAAGCAGCTCCCCGACCTCTCCCCCTGCCCGGCCCTGGAGTCCTTCACGCTGATGGGAGGGAAGCGCCTGACGGACATCTCCGCGCTGCGGTCGGTCCCGGGCCTGAAGCGCCTGAAGCTCTACGGCTGCAAGGTGCTCGCAGACCTGAAGCCGCTGCTCAGCCTCACCGGGCTGGAGCAGCTCGCGCTGACCCACAACAAGAGCGCGGTGGATCTGACGCCGATCACCGCGCTGCGCGGGCTGCGGGAGCTGCACCTGACCGGGAGCGCCGGGCTGGTGGACACCGCGGGGCTCTCCGCGCTGACGTCGCTGGAGCATCTGAAGCTGGCGGGCTGCGCTGGCCTGCGGGACATCGCGGGCCTCTCCGGCATGAGCCGGCTGCACACCCTGGAGCTGAATCTCTGTGTGGGTCTCGCGGATCTGTCTCCGCTGGCGACGCTGTCGGGGCTGCGTCGCCTCTCGCTGGGCGGGCGGGCCGTGGCTGACCTCGCGCCGCTCGCCGCGCTGACCGGTCTGCGGCGCCTCTCGATCATACAGTGCAGCCAGGTGAGGGACATCTCACCGCTCTCCGGCATGGCTCTCCTGGAGACCCTCGATCTGAGGGGGTGCAAGACGATCGCGGATGTGCGCGCGCTGGTCCCCCTGACCGCGCTCCATCACCTCTGGATGGAGAACTACCGCACGGCCAGCGAGCCCGCGCCGCTCATCCCGGCGATGGACAACCGCTCACAGGTGGCGGCGTATCAGCAGCGAATCAGCGACCACACACCGTGACGCGGCACGAACGCGCAGCTCACTCAGCGCCATCGGGCGTCTTCAGACGCGAAGCCGCTGAGCTCCGATCAGCGCGAGCACGTCGCCGGGGGCGTCCAGCCACCACGTCGGCTCGTGCCGGGCCAGGGCCTCGCGCTCGAACGGCCCCCAGAGCGCCGCGGCGGTGCGCACCCCGGCGGCGCGCCCGCTGGCCATGTCGTGGGTCGAGTCGCCCACGTAGATCGACGAGGCCGGCTCGGCGCCGAGCTGCGCCATCGCCTGCAGGACCGGAAGCGGGTGGGGCTTGTGCTCGGTGACGTCGTCCGCGCCCACGATGATCTCGAAGGCGTCCTCGATGCCCATCAGCCGGAGCCCTCGCAGCACGCCGAAGCGGCGCTTGCTGCTGACGATGGCGAGCTGCACCCGCCCGTGCAGCGCGCGCACGGTCTCCACCGCCCCGGGGAACGGCCCGGCGAGCGCGTCGTGGTTGTCGATGCAGTGGGTGCGGTAGGTCTCCAGCATGGGCTCCAGCTCCGCCTCGCTGCGCGCCAGCTCGGCGATCTGCGCGCGCAGCGGGGTGCCGATGCCGCGCCGGAAGATCTCGTCCGGGGGGGCGTGGCCGTGGTGCGTACGCATCATGTGGCGGTAGGAGGCGAGGATGAGCCCGACGGAGTCCAGGAGGGTGCCGTCGAGATCGAAGAGGACCGTGCGGATGGGAGCGCTCATGTCCCCCCTCTACTCCGCGGCCGCGGCGACCTCCAGCACCCTCAGCGCCCAGCGTACGTCGTCTGACAGCGCCTGGCCGCGGCGGGCCTCGGCCAGCAGCGGGTCGAGCGGCTCCCCCCGGGCCAGCGCCAGGTGCCCCTCGCAGGCCGCCAGCGCGGCCCGCCCCTTGGGATCGCCCATGGCCGCGATCACCGCGGCGGCCTCCACCAGCGCCGCCTCGGCCTCCGCGAGCCGGCCCCGATCCGCCAGGACCGCGCCCTGATGCGCCAGCCCCAGGCCCAGCAGCCGCTGGACGCCCCGCTCCCGGAAGAGGAGCACCGCCTCGCGCAAGAGCGCCTCGGCCTCAGCCAGCGCCCCCCGGGCGTGCGCCGCGCGCCCCTGACACCACAGCACCTCCGCGCGGATGCGCTCCAGCCGGTGCCGCTCGGTGAACGCGCGCGCCTCGCGCAGCGCCTGATCGATCGCCTCCGGATCCCCCCGGTCCATGGCCACCAGCGCGATGTTCTTCAGGAGGAAGCCCTCGTCCACCCGGTTCCCCAGCGCCCGCATGGTCGCCAGCGCCTCCTGGAAGCAGGCCAGCGCCTCATCGGTCCGCCCCAGGCGGCGGCGCACGTTGCCCAGGTTCATGATCACGTGCGCCTCGAGCTGGCGCGCCCCCGCCGTCCGCGCCAGCGCCAGCGCCCGCTGGTGGTAGCCCTCGGCGGCGTCCAGCTCACCCCGGGCCAGCGCCAGGATGCCGAGGCTCTCCAGCGTCGAGCCCCGCAGGTGCGGCGCGCCGCAGCGATCGGCCAGCGCCGCCGCCCGCGTCCACGCCTCGACGGCCTCATCGAGCTGGTTGCGGTTGTAGTGGATGCGCGCGACGGCCCGGGCGATCCGGGTCTCCAGCAGGAGGTCCGCGCCGGCGCCCGCCGCGTCCAACCCAGCGAGCGCCCGGGCGGGCTCGCCGCGCAGGAAGTCGACGTCCGCGCGCTGGTAGTGGAGCGCCGCCGGCCAGGGCCGGGGCACCCGCTCGAGGCGCTCCAGGTAGCTCTCCCAGCCGCCCCGGTGCCGCAGGGCGGGGAAGGCGGCCATCAGCGCCTGGATCCCCAGCGGCCCGCCGGGGCGGCGCTCCGCGACCGCCAGCAGGTTGTCCAGCTCCGCCGCCAGCGCCGCCAGCCGGTCCTGCCGGCCGAAGACCTCGATCGCCTGGGCGGTCTCGGCGCCCCACCGCGCAAACCAGGCCGCGTGCCGATCCTCGGCGTCGGCGGCCAGCGCCGGGGACCGGCGCGCGGCGTAGGCGCGCACGCTCTCCAGCAGCGAGAAGCGACCCTCGCGCGCGCTCACCATGGAGCGGGCCCGGAGCCGCTCCAGCGCCCCCAGCGGATCCGCCGCGTCCAGCACCGCCGCCGCGGCCTCGGCGGTGAAGCCGCCCCGGAACACCGACGCCGCGACCAGCGCCGCGCGGTCCGCCTCCGAGAGCAGCGACCAGGACCAGCCGAGCACGGCGTCCAGCGTGCGGTGCCGCGCGGGGGCGTCGGCCGGGGCGCTGCCGAGGGTGTCCAGGCCGAGGCGCTCGGGCGGCAGCAGCGTCGAGCGGGCGGCGGCCAGCTCAATGGCCAGCGGCAGCCCGTCCAGCCGCTGGACCAGCGCCTCCAGCGTCGCCGGTGTGTAGTCAGCGCCAGCGCCAGCGCCAGCACCGGCGGCCCGGGCGCGGACCCGGAACAGCGCCGCCCCGTCCGCGCCAGACATGGGGCCGACCGCCAGCAGGTGCTCGCCCCGGAGCTGGAGCGCGTGCCGGGAGGTCACCAGCGCCCGCCGCGTCGCGTCCGCCGCCAGCCAGGGCGCCACGCTCTCCGCCGCCGCGTCCACGACCTGCTCGAAGTTGTCCAGCACCACAAGCGGCGCGCCGGCGCTGGCGATCGCCCGCCGCACGTCCGCCGTGCTCCGGGCGGCGCTCAGATCACAGAAGACAGCGCCCCGCCCCTCGGCCCAGCGCAGGGCCAGCCGGGTCTTGCCCGCGCCGCCGGGGCCCAGCAGCGTCACCAGCCGAGCCCGCGCCATCAGCGCCGCCAGCGCCGCAAGCTCGTCCGCCCGCCCCACGAACGCGTCGACCGGCGCGGGCAGCCCCGCGGCCAGCGGCGTGAAGCGGTAGCCGAGCCCCCGGGCGGACTCCAGGTGCGCCGGGGCCTCCGGGTCTTCCTCCAGCTTGGCCCGCAGCCGCCCCGCCGTCGCGTACACCGTGCGGCTGTGTACCCCCGGCGCGTAGCCCCAGACCTCCACCAGCAGCGCCTCGGGCGTCACGTAGCGGCCGGGTCGCGCTGCCAGAAAGGCGAGCAGCGCCGCCTCGCGCTCGGTCAGCCGCTCACGCCGCGCCCCCCGGATGACCAGCCGGTGCTCCAGATCAACGTGGCCGCCGGTGATGGGGAGGGTGGGAGACGCCATGCCCCATCATCGCATCGCGCTCAGCGAGCGGCGCTCAGCGGGTGGCCGCCGCGATGGCCGCCAGCCGGTCCAGGGTTCCGCAGTCGTCCTCGCGCACATCCAGCACGCCGCCGGCGTCCCCGACGCCCACCAGGCCGTAGATCACGAAGACCTCCTGCGCCTGGAGGGTCTCCAGATCCGCCTGGGCGCTGGCGGCTTCGCAGGGCGCCGGAGCGGGGCCTTCGGCGGCGATCTCCGCGGCCTCCACGAAGTCGGCGAAGCGCTGCCAGGCGTCGGACTCGGCGGCGTCCCAGGCGCGCTCGCAGGCGCGGGAGGGGGTGTAGCTGAAGCAGGAGTCGTCGCTCGGCGGGACCACCATCACGTCGCCGAAGTCCAGCACATCCAGCGCCGCCAGCCGCGCGACGAGCGCCTGCTTGTCCGCCTCGTTCAAGGTGGGAACCTCGCCCTGGCAGGCGACGAGGCTCAGCAGCGTCGAAGAGAGAATGAGGGAGATGAAGCGCACGGTTCCTCCGGTGTCTTGCCTCAAACAAGTACCCGACGCGGGGCCCGCGCTGGTTCACAGGTCGTACACAATCGCCGCCACGTGAACAACGCCGGCCGTCACCACATGGGCTAAGACAGAGGCCATGTCTGCTCTGCCCACGCTCGCCCTCCTGCTCGCCTGCGCTGACAAGGCGAGCGACACCGCCGACACCTTCGCGCCGCCCGAGCCGCCCGCCAACGGCGTCCAGCTCGTCGTGCCGGCCTTCGAGGTCGCCGGCGGCAGCGAGCTGGAGCGCTGCGTCTACATGAAGGCGCCCAACACCGAGCGGGGCATGATCACCCGGATCGAGCTGGTCGCCCGCTCCGGGCTGCACCACACCTCGGTCGCCAAGTCGCAGATCGTCTTCGACGACGGGGAGAGCGACTGTGAGATCGGCATCCCCGAGGAGCTGATGAGCAGCTACTCGGACGTGCCCGAGCCCATCTTCGCCAGCTCCACCCAGGTCGACGCCGAGGACGTGAGCTTCCCGGACGGCGTGGGGGTGCCCCTGGAGGCGGGCCAGCAGCTCGTCCTGAACTACCACTACCTGAACACCCAGGTCGACGACATCCAGGGCGAGGTCTACGTCAACTTCCACTTCTCCGACGCGCCCGAGGCGCTGGAGGAGGCCCACCTCTTCTCCTTCAGCAACGTGCTGAACATCAGCATCCCGCCCCAGAGCGAGCACGCGCTGACGACCACCTGCTCCTTCCCCGAGGACGCCGCCCTCGTCAGCGCCACGCCGCACATGCACCAGCTCGGCGTGGGCTTCATGGTCCGGCACACCGCCCCGGAGGCGGACATCGCCGACGGCGAGGTGCTGCTGGACAGCCCGGGCTGGGAGGCCCCCGAGACCGCCTACTACGATCCGCCCCACCCGGTCGCGGCGGGCGACGGCCTCACCTTCACCTGCACCTGGCGCAACCCCACCGACGAGGACGTGCACTTCGGCCCCAGCGCCGACGACGAGATGTGCACGGTCTTCGGCTACCACTACCCTGGCACCGGGCTCCTCTGGCGCGCGGACTACGACACCGAGCACTGCTGGATCGAGTCCGAGATCACCACCCCGCTTTAGTTAATCGAGGAACGAGACATGGCTGGCATCGACAAGGAGATGAAGGATCTCGCCAAGCGGCTGGACGCGCCGGACCGGCCCCCCGCGTCGGCGGTGCTGCCCCGCATCAAGGCCGGGCTCGCGGCCGGCGGCCGGGCGCGCAAGCCCGCGGCCCAGGCGCTGGCGGCCGTCGCCGGCGATCTGGTGGGCCCCGAGATCGAGGACATCGTCGACGAGCTCCTCACCGACGACAAGGAGGCCTACCAGAAGCTCGGCCTGGAGATCGTCGCCCGCCTGCGCAAGCCCCCCGCCTCGCTGACCGAGTCGGTGGCCGACTGCAGCTACCTGCCCGAGGCCCGCCGCGCGCTGCTGCGCTTCGATCGGGAGCGGGTCAAGAAGGAGCTGAAGAGCCTGCTCGGCTCCAAGGCCCCCAACGAGCGCCTCACGGGCCTGCAGATCGTCAGCCAGTACGGCCCCAGCGCCGCCGAGTTCACCCCGCAGATCGCCGAGTCGCTGAAGACCGATCAGAACCCGAAGTCGGCCATCGCCGCCATCAACGCCCTGGCGCGGCTGATGCCCGAGGAGGCGCTGACCGTCGCCCTGGAGCCCACCCTCGATCACGTCGACGCCGGCGTTCGCGCCGCCTCCAAGCGCCACCTGGCGCGCATCGGCGCGCCGATTCGGGACAGCGCCTGGAAGGGCCACCCCTTCTCCTCCAGCCTCCACCACCGCCTGCAGAGCATGGGCTTCAAGCCCAAGGGCAGCATGGTCCCGCCGAGCGAGCGCCTCGTGGACATGTCCCGCTCGCTGGAGTGGGCGCCCGGGGGCTTCGCGCTGGAGCCCTTCGAGCTCTCCCCCACCATCTGGGCCTTCCTCAACATGGTGGAGTACCCGCCCCACACCCTCTACACCGTGTGGGGCAGCTACGACGACGCCCAGACCTTCCACTTCTCGGAGGAGGCGCCCATCTACGTCGTGCCCAAGCGCGGCGGCAAGGGGCACCACCTGATGCAGGTCATCGGCGACGGCAGCATCGGCTACTTCGCCTGCATCGATCTCACCGACACCGGCAACGATCCCTCCGTCTACTACGTCGAGCGATGGCACGCGGAGGGCTGGCGGGCGAGCTACTCTCTCTCCAGCTACCTGCGGAGCCTCGGCCTCCGATCGTAAACTGCACCCCCCTTCCAAGGCTCGATACCGGGAGACCTCTCATGCCCCTGCGCTCCGACGAAGACGTCAAGAACATCGCCCCCGACCGCAAAGCCTACGCCGCCGCCAAGAAGGTCGCCAAGCCCGCCAAGTGGACCCGGACCGGACGCCACGGCGCCATCCTCTGGGGCACCGCCATCGGCAGCAGCGACAGCTACTCGGTGTACGTCGAAGGCACCGACTTCGAGTGCAGCTGCCCCAGCCGCAAGCGCCCGTGCAAGCACGCGCTGGCGCTGGCGCTGATGGACGCCACCGAGGCGGAGATCCCCGACGCCGAGCCCCCCAGCGGGCACAAATGGGAAGCCCAGGAGCGCTTCTACAACTCCTGGGAGTAGCGCCTGAGGTACGTCCTCATCGCGAACCCCGGCGGGCGGCGGGCGCGGCTCTTTCGCGAGGCGCTGGGCCGCGTCGGGCTGCCTGACGCGGCGGTGCTTCCGTGGCGCGAGGTGGTCCAGCGCCCCGCGCTGACGCTCCCCGAGGGGGACGTGCTGCGCCTGGAGTCCCCGGGCGGTGAGCCCGCGGTGCGTCGGGGTTTTCTGGCGCTGAGCGCGGCGGCGGCGCACACCGCGCCGGACGACGGCAGCGGCCTGCGCTATCCCCGCCAGCAGCAGCTCGGCTTCGAGGCCGCGCTCAGGCGGATCGACGCGGCCCTCGATGGCGCGGACCTGCGCGCGACCACGCCCCCCGCCGACGTCATCACCATGGCCGACAAGGCCGCCTGCCACCGCCGCTTCCGGGAGGCGGGCCTGCCCGTGCCGCCCCGGCTCCCGGCGAGCTCACCGGCGTCCCTCCGCGACGCCATGCGCGCCGCGGGCGTCGACCGGGCCTTCATCAAGCTGCGCTACGGCTCCTCGGCCGCGGGCATGGCCGCCTACGACCTGGCGACTGGCGCCCTCACCACCTCCCTGCGCTTCGACGGCGACGCCCCGTTCAGCTCCCTGCGGCTGCGGACCTACAGCGAGGGCGCGCACATCGAGCGCGCCCTCGGCTGGCTCTTCTCCGAGGGCGCCCACGCCGAGACCTGGCTGCCGAAGTCGACTCACGATGACCGCGAGTACGACCTCCGGGTGGTGGTCATCGCCGGGCGCGCCCGCCACATCGTGGTCCGGGTGGCCCGCCACGGGAAGCCCATGACCAACCTCCACCTCGGCAACGATCGGGGCGATCTGGACGCCGTACGCGCCGCGCTGGGCCCCGACCTCTGGGGCCGCACCCTCGCGCTCTGCGAGGCCGCCGCCGCCCAGTTCCCCGACACCCTCTGCGCCGGCGTCGACGTCGCCATCGTGCCGGGTCAGGGCCCGGTGTTGCTGGAGATCAACGCCTTCGGCGACCTGCTGCCCGGCGTGCTGCACGAGGGCGTCGACACCTACGAGGCCCAGCTCCTGGCCCTACGGGCGGTCCAGCGCGTCTGAGGCCCAGGGGCCGAGCAGCTTGACCTCGGGCTTCATCCAGACCCCGAACCTCTCCCGCACCTCACAGCGGGCGGTGGCGATGAGCCAGCGGATGTCCTCGGCGGTCGCCGAGCCATGGTTCACGATGAAGTTGGCGTGCTTCTCGGAGATCTGCGCCCCGCCACGGTGGAGGCCCTTCAGCCCCGCGCCCTCGATGAGCCGGCCGGCGTAGTCCCCCGGCGGGTTGGTGAAGGTCGAGCCGCAGGACGGCAGGTTGAGCGGCTGGGTCGCCTTGCGGAGCGCCAGGAACTCCTTGCGGGAGGTGAGCCGCGAGGCCGCGTCCTTCCGGGTGAGCTTCAGCGTCGCCCGGGCGACCACGGCCCCCTTGGGGATCTTCGCGTGGCGGTAGGAGAAGTTCAGCGCGTCCTGAGACATCTCCACGGTCTCACCGCCGGGCATGACCAGGGTCACCGACTCCACGATGTCCCTGGTCTCACCCATGCGGCTGCCGGCGTTCATCACCACCGCCCCGCCGACCGTGCCGGGGATGCCCGCGAACACCTCCGCCCCGGCCAGCCCCAGGCGATCCAGTCGGGAGAGCAGGACCACCAGCTTCATGCCCGCGCCGACGATCACCCGCTCGCCCTGGGCCCGCATGCTCGCCAGCTCACCGACGAGCTGGAGCAGCACCCCGGGGATGCCGTCGTCGTGGATGAGCGCGTTGGAGCCGTTGCCCAGCACCGCGCAGGGGTCCGGGCCCAGCGCCTTCACCGCCTGCAGAGTGGGCAGGTCATCCACCTGAACCAGCAGCTCAGCCGGGCCGCCCACGCGCCACCACGCGAGCTTGTGCAGCGGGGCTCGGCGCTCAATGTGCGCGCCGGTGGACTCCAGAACCTCGAACATACCGCTCCCTCGTACTGTGGGTTGAGGTTAGCGCACTCGCGGATCAGTTTGAAGGGACGGCGCCCAGCGGGTCGGAGAGATCCCGGTTGTCAGGCCGATAGAGCCGCACATCCAGGCGGAGCCCCCAGGCGAGGTGCTGGCGATCCACGCCGGACTTGCCGTCCGCGTCCCGGGTCTCCCACTGGGTCGTCATCTCGGCCCAGGAGTTCAGCATCCAGGCCTGGCTCTCGAACAGCACGGCCAGCCCGGCCTCCGCCGAGAGGTTCACCTCGTGCCGGACGTGGTTCTCCGTCCCGCCCTGGTGCCGGTTCAGCGTGCGGGCCTCGCCCACGCCGCGCAGCCGCAGGCCGACGGGGCCCACGATTCGACCGATAGCGTCCACACCCGCACCTGATCCAATGGAGATGTAGTGCTTGAGCTTGTCGTCGTTGTCCTGGTCCGTGTTGGAGAAGCCCAGCAGCGTGAGGTGGGACGGGGAGAAGATCCGGTACTGCACCCAGCCCAGATCCTCGGCGTCCCAGGTGTTCTCGAAGTTGCCGCCGAGCAGCCCCAGGTCGAAGTAGTCGCCGAGCTCCCGCCGCACGCGGATGGAGGCCCCCGGCGAGTCCAGCAAGAGCTGATCGAGGTGCACCACGCCCTGACCGTCCACGTAGAGGCGCAGCCGGCCGGTGTTGGAGCGCAGCGCCGAGTCGAACTCGTCCCGCCACTCAAAGCCCCGGTAGGTCAGGTCCAGACCGTTCAGCCGATGCAGCGGCAGCGCGGGGGTGAGCGGGATGGGCGCCTCGTCGACGACGTGGTTGTAGGGCCCGACGCCGATCTGCTGGTGCTCCAGCGAGGGGAAGAGGGCCAGCGCGACGGTCAGGGGGCTCATCACTCCACCTCCAGCGGGAGCATTGTTACCCACTGAGCCCGCTCACGGCACATCGATTCAGGTACACTCGCTGATAGTCCGCTTACATCTACCGCTCACGTGGAGTGTTCTTTGTCCCTGTGCACGACGGCCGCGTGGATGATGCTCGCCTGCTTGAGCGGAGAGCGGGGCAGCCCGGGGGAGGCCTCCCTGCTGCCGACCGCCCCCGACGGCGAGGACACCGCCTCGGAGAGCGGCGCCCCCGGCGGCCCCGGCGGCCCCGGCAGCGCTGATGACACCGGCGATCAAGGCGACGATCTGGACGGCGACGGCTACCCCGCGGGCGTCGACTGCGACGATGACGACGGGAGCATCCACCCGGGCGTCACCAGCGACGACTGCGACGGCTTCGACGAGGACTGCGACGACCGCGTGGACGAAGACGCCCCCGACGACAGCTACGAGCGGGACGACGCCTCGGCGAGCGGCGGGACGGACCTCGGAGAGCTGACCGGCGACACCGCCAAGCTCACCACCTACCTCACGCCCGAGGGAGACGTCGACGCCTTCTACCTCTACATCGACGACGGCGTCTTCAGCTGGTTCGATCTGGACCTGGACCTTGAGGTGCCCAGCGGCGTCGACATGGCCATCGAGCTGTACTGGTACGACGAAGACACCGACGACTGGTTCCTGGTGGATGACATCGACGAGGGCGGTGACGGCCGCAACGAGTCGCTGACCTACGAGGGCGGCGTCGGCGCCAGCGACACCGGCTGGTACGGCGTCCTCCTCTACGCGATCTACGGCGCGAGCTGCGAGGAGCCCTACACCCTGCACATCGAGGGATAGTGCTCGCGCTCGCCGCCGTGCTCTGCTCCGCCGCGCTGGCCTTCACCCCCGCCGGGCTCGGCGTGCCCGCGCCGATCGGGGGCCTCGCCGGCCCCTCCGCGCCCGGCGCGCTCGGGGTCGCCTACACCCCCGCCGCGGCGCACCCCGAGCGCGGCGAGTGGGCCCTCGATCTCGGCTGGGCCCACAGCGACCTGGCGTACACCCTCGACTGGGCGCCGAACGAGCCGGTGACCAGCAGCGGCGGCGCCGTCGCCCCGTCGCTCGCCGCGACGATCCCCATCGGCGACTTCGGGATCGGCTTCGCCTTCTTCCCGCTGATAGCCCGGGGCGGCGGCGGCGAGTCGGCCCCCACGGACGCCTCTCGGCGCTTCTACTCCTACGAGGGCGCCATCCAGGTGCTGGAGATCGACGGCGCGCTCGCCTGGCAGCCCGGGCCCCGCTGGACCTTCGGCGTCGGCCCGCGGGTCGGCCTCGCCTCCGTCAACTCCCGCAAGGCCCTGGAGACCGGCGCCACCCTGGGCCAGATGCTCGGCCTCGGCGAAGAGGCCCCCATCGGCCAGCCCTTCCTGGAGGGCACCCAGTCCCTCATCGAGCACTCGGGCGTCGGGGTCGGCTGGATCGCCGGGGTGCGCTTCGAGTCGGAGAACGGCCCCAGCGTGGACCTGTCCGTCCGCAGCCGCATCGACGCCACCGTGACCGGGCCGCTGGAGCTGGTGCTCTCCAACGACATGCCGCTGACCATCAGCGCGGATGTCGCGACGGACTTCCCCTTCCCCGCCGCCGGCTTCCTGTCCATGGCGATGCCGCTCGGCAGGGCCTCCGCCGTCGTCGAGGTGAGCTGGGTGGGCTGGGGCAGCATGTTCGCCTACCAGAGCAACGTCCAGAACTTCAGCATCACCTCCGAAGACGCCACCATGCAGGGGATCCTGGAGGCCTACGGCGTCACCGAGGCCGAGTTCCTGGAGGAGGCCGGCGCGGCCACGGTGACCACCGGGATGCGCGACGTGATCAACACCGGCGGGGCGGTGATCGTGCCGACCTCGGATGCGCTGGAGCTGCGCGCCGGGGTCTGGAACTTCCCCTCGGTGGTGCCCGACGCCTACGCGCACCCCAGCAACCTGGACTTCCACACGATCGATCTGCGGGCCGCGGCCGCCTGGACCCCCAGCCCGCGCTGGACGTTCGGGCTCTCGGGGGACGTCTACCTCTCCCCGACGCGCGACATCGAAGAGACCCTGCACGACTGGATCGCCCCCGGCGTCGGCGGCTCGCTGGTGCCATCCGGCGCGGGCAGCTACAGCCTGAGCCTCTATAGATTAGGGCTCACGGTCATTTTCAGGCACGGAGCGGAGGCCGCCGGCTGATATCCTCCGCGAATGCTCGCGCTCCTCTTCGCCGCCCTCTCGCCCGTCTCAGCGGAGACCGTCGACGACGGCTTCCAGGCCGCGGTGTTCCCTGGTGCCTTCAGCTTCGCCGAGCGCCAGCTCGAGGGCAGGAGCTTCGACGTGTTCGAGGATCACCTGGGCGGGCGCTACGACTGCTGGGATGAGCTCGGGATCGAAGACTTCAACCTGCAGATCCCCATCGAGGCGGTGAACCTCGCGCTGAAGGACAGCGCCCTGGAGGTGACCGTCGGGTTCGGCTCCATCTACGGCCGCGACATGCTGGTCTACGGTCTGGACAGCGACACCTGGGACACCTGCCCGGAGTTCGAGGTCCAGCTGAGCTACGTCGAGCTGGAGAACGCGGAGCTGGTGCTGGCGCTGCGGCCGGCGGTGGTCGACGGTCTACTCCAGCTGGAGCTGGCGGAGGATCCCCGCCTCACCGGCACCCTCGACACGGACTTCGAGGATCTGCCGGATGACCTCGTGCTCTACTTCTTTGAGGAGAAGATCTTCGAGATCGCCCGGGAGGAGCTGGCGAACGCCCTGCCGGAGCTGACCGCGTCCTACCTGAGCGATCCGGTCGTGCTGGGCCAGCAGTACGGCGAGTTCGACGTCGATCTCGGCCTGGACAAGACGGAGGTCTCCTCGCGCCGGCTCCGCATGGCCGCCCGGACCTCCCTCTCCTGGAGCGGCAACGACGGCTGCCCCACCGCCGATCGGCTCGACGGCGCGCCGGGGCTGAGCCCGACTCTGGACTTCGGCGACGGCGAGGGATCGTCCCTCGGCGTCGGCGTGACGGAGGGCATGATCAACGAGATGTTCCTCTCGGCCTGGCGCGGGGGCTACTTCTGCTTCACCGAGGCGAACGTCGACGAGTTCCTCGGCTACATGGCCGGCAGCTTCGACCCCGGCGTCGCCGGCCTGGGCGCCTCCGCCTGGCTCGCCGAGCCCCCCAGCGTGACCATCGGCGAACGCGGCATCGAGCTCTTCCTCGGCGGCGCGGGGGTGCGGGCCTTCGGCGACGTCGACGGCGAGCGCGAGGAGCTCCTCGACATGGAGCTGGACATCCGCGGCCTGCTGGAGCTGGGCGTCGACGGGGACCTGAGCGCCTTCGTGATGAGCCTGAACGAGCTGGAGCTGGACATCCACAGCCTCCACGCGACGCACATCACCAAGGAGAGCGATGAGTCAGACGAGAACCTGAAGCGCCTGCTGGAGGAGTGGGTCGCCGGCTGGGCCGCGAGCCAGGCCCAGGACGTCACCCTCTTCAGCTCGCTCTACCACACGCTGGGCATGGTGATCCGCGTCGATCGCATGCGGTACACCGAGGGCGGGATCAAGGTCTTCACCTCGCTCTTCGACGAGGACGACCCGGAGGTCGACCGCGCGCCGCCGGACACGAGCTTCGAGCTGCTGGACTCCACCCCGGACTCCGTGCTGATCGCGATGGACGGCGCGGACGATCGGCCGGGTCAGCTCTCCTACTCCTACCAGGTGAACGACGCGGGCTGGAGCGCCTGGAGCACCGAGCAGCAGATCCTGCTGGAGGGCCTCGCGCCCGCGGTCTACGAGATCCAGATGCGGTCGCGGGACGCGTGGCTCAACATCGATCCGGAGCCGGCGGTCGGCTGGCTGGAGGTCACCGGGGGCACGGAGCCGGTGAAGGGCTGCGGGTGCGCGTCCTCCCCGGGCGGCGGGGGCGGGCTCGCCCTGCTGATGGGGATACTGGGGCTCACCGCGGCGCGCCGACGTCGGTGAGCCCCCGCAGGGAGCAGCGATGGACATCTACGGGAAGCTCAACAGTCGCCAGAAGAAGACGCTGGCCGCCATCGGCGAGCGCCTCGAACTCGACTGGGACACCGTGGGGCCCACCCTCTTCTATGAGCGGCTGCGGGCCCTGGAGTCCCTGGATCTGAGCGAGATGCCCATCTCGGACCTGAGTCCGCTCACAGGGCTCATCAACCTGAAGCAGCTCTCGCTGAAGAACACCCGCGTCACCAAGCTCCAGCCGCTGGCGACGCTGACCGGACTGGAGCGCCTGGATCTGTGGGGCGTCAAGGGCAGCGACTACAGCCCGCTGTCCGAGCTGACCGGCCTCACCGAGCTCGACCTCACCGCCAACAAGCTCCAGTCCATCGACTTCCTGACCCCGCTGATCGCCCTCACCCGGCTGGGCCTCGGGAACACCCGTATCCGGAAGGTGGACGCGCTGGCGGGGATGACAGGCATGACCGAGCTGCGAGCCCTGAACGCCATGAACACCGGCGTCAGCGACATCTCCGCGCTGGCGGGCATGCGGCGCCTGACGCGGCTGGAGCTGTGGGGCAATGATCTGGTCGACCTCTCGCCGCTCGCGGGCATGACCGACCTGACTCACCTGGAGCTGCAGCGCAGCAAGCGGCTGGTGGACCTGTCCCCGCTGGCGGGCCTGAGCAGCCTGACCTGGCTCGGCCTCACCGGGACCGGCGCCTCCGATCTGTCGCCGCTGGCGGGCCTGAGCACCCTGGAGTCGCTGTACATCTACCAGATGCCGATCCAGGACATCTCGCCCATCCTGGGGCTCACCCAGCTCAAGACGCTGGGCATCGGCGGCAACCCCTTCACGGACTGCCGCCCCCTGCTGGCGCTCACGGGGCTGACCACCTTCTTCACCAACCACGACATGAGCGAGCTGCCAGGGGTCGCGGAGATCCACGAGATGGTCTCGCGCAATGTAGTAGGCAATGTATAGGCACCGTCTATTGCGTCACTCGATGATCTCCAGGGTCTCGCCGTCGCGGCGGATGCCCCCCTGGACCACCTCGACGATGTCCCGGGACCGGCGCAGATCCGCCAGCGGATCCCCATCGATCAGCACGAGGTCCGCGAGCTTCCCGACCTCCACGCTGCCGAGATCGCCCTCCAGCCCGAGGTACCAGGCCGCGTCGATGGTGCCCGCCCGGAGCGCCCCGAGCGGCCCCATGGCCTCGCCCAGCGCCCACAGCTCCCAGTGCGCGCCGAGCCCCTGGAGCTGGCCGTGGGCGCCGAGCAGCACCGGCACCCCCTCGCGCTGAAGCTGCGCCGCGGACTCGGCGACGACCCGGTGGAACCAGTCACCGTCGTGGACCAGCAGCCCCCGCCGCCGCGCGACCCGATCCACCACCCCCGGCGGGGTGAAGTGTCGCCACTTCTCGTCGCCCAGCAGATCCTCCGTCTGGAAGTAGTAGTGCTCCGCGCCGAGCCCGCCGTAGGCGACCAGCAGCGTCGGCGTGTAGCCCGCGCCGCTGGCGGCGTAGAGCCCGCGCACGTCCGCGTACAGCGGCGCCACCGGCATGGAGTGCTCGATGCCCGTGTGCCCATCCACCAGCATGGTGAGGTTCTGCATCAGCTCCCCGCCGCCCTCGGGGTAGACGTTCAGCCCCGCCTCCCGGGCCGCCTGCAGCACCCACTGGCGCTGATCCCGGCCGGGCTGCTGGTAGCTCTTCACGCTGATGGCGCCGAGCGCCTTCATCCGCGCCATGTTCATGCGCGCGTCGTCCAGGGAGGCCACGGGCGTCGAGGAGCGCCCCTTGGCGCCGTAGAGGATGGCGCCGGTGGAGTAGACCCGGGGGCCGGGCTCCAGGCCGGCGGCGATGCGCTCGCTGATGCCGAAGACGATGTCGGAGTTGGCGGAGGGGTCGTGGACCGTGGTGACGCCGTAGGCGAGGTTGATGGCGTGCCGCCAGGAGCGCTCGGGGTGGGCGTCGGAGAAGCCGTAGTGCAGGTGGGCGTGGACGTCGATGAGGCCCGGGATCACGGTCTTTCCGGCGGCCTCGATCACCGACACCCCGGCCGGCGGCGCCCCCGCGCCCACCGCCTCGATGCGCTCGCCGTCGACCACGACGTAGCCGTCCTCGATCACCCCCTCGGGGCCCATGGTGATCACCCGGACCCCGGCGTAGGCGAAGCGCTCCGAGCCCCGCGAGCGCGGCAGAACGGCGCGCATCTTCAGCTCTGTCAGCTCTGTCAGCCCGTCGCCGCCCAGCGTGAGGGTCGCGCCGGAGCTGTGGCTCACCGCGAGCTCACCGGGCTCGCCGTACCACCCGAGCCAGTCCCCGGCGCCCTCCGAGAGGGTCTCGACCGGGAAGGGGCCGCCGTCTGAGGTCAGGCTCAGCGTCAGGCCCCCGACGGGGGGCAGCTCGGTGACGTGGACCTTCCAGCCCTCCTGCCACGCCAGCCGCCGCCCGTCGGGCGACACCGCGACCTGGGTGGCCTTGTCCCAGCGGGCGACCGTCTCGTGGTCCTTCCCTTCGAGGTTCATGGACTTCAGCACGAAGCGATCCGCGCTGTTGGGCTCACCCCGCGACTCGCTGGCGGGGACCAGCAGGCGCTGGCCGTCGGGGCTCCAGCCCACCGCCGGCGCCCGGGATCCCGCCCAGTCCAGCCTGGAGACATCCCGCACGGTCCCGGAGTCCATGTCCAGCACCTCCAGGCGGAACCACAGCTCACCGCCGGTGTCGCCGCCGCGCAGGGTGGCCCCCGAGCCCCTGAGCCACGCCAGCGACGAGCCGTCCGGCGACCAGGACGGCGCGAGGTACTGAGCGGGCAGCGTCGTCACCACGGGCGCGAGCTTGCCCTCGCCGGTCCAGATGCGGATCGCCCCCTGGTCCTCGTCGTCCCAGGTGGCGTAGGCGATGCGCTCCCCGTCGGGGCTCCAGATGGGCGCGAAGGCGCGCGCCCCCTCGGCGGTGATGGGCCGGGCCGACGCCTCGTCGACGCCCTGGAGCCACAGCCGACCGAAGGCCTCGAAGACGACCCGCTCGCCGCTCGGTGACACCCGCGGCCAGCGGATGAGCTTCGCCTCCACGTCGTCGCTGTCCGCGACCGCGCGGGTGTTCCGCACCGGCTCGTGGAGGACGTGGCGCACCTCGGCGGTGAAGGGCACGGTCGAGCGCTCACCGGTCTCGCCGTCAATCCGCACGATGCCGCCGTCATCCCAGAGCAGCAGCGCCTCCCCGTCCGGCGTCCAGTCCGCGTGCGGGTAGAGGCCGTTGATGGCGAAGCCCTCCTGGTTGTCGTGCTCGAAGCCCGCCGCCAGCGGGGTGCGCGCGCCGGTCTCCGGATCGAACAGCTCCACCGTGGTGTCGGCGCCCACCCGCCGCATCACCGCGAGCTGACCCGTCTTCGGGTTGAGCGTGGGTCGGAAGGCGCCGCCGGTCTCGCCGGTCAGGCGCGTCACCTCGCCGGTCTCCAGCTCCATACGGTGCAGGTTGAAGATGCCGCCGGCGGGATCGCGACCGTACTGAAAGCGCCAGGGGGTCGCCGAGTAGTAGATGGCCGCGCCGTCCGCGGAGAACACCGCCTCGTTGGGGAAGGGGCTCGCGGAGGTCTCGGTGAGCTTCACCCCGTCGCCGCCGCGCACGTCGAACAGCCAGAGCTCGCACATGCCGATGGAGCGCGTGTCGGTGATGCGCTTGCGGGCGACCACATAGCGCCCGTCAGGGCTCCAGGTTCCCTCCACGAAGCGCTCGGGATCGCCCGTGGTGAGCGCCTTGTCCTCCCCCGTCGCCAGATCGCGGATCCACAGCTCCTGGTTGCCGCCGCGATCGGAGACAAACAGCAGGGAGCCGCCGTCCGGGCTCCAGCGGGCGTCGTGCTCCCAGGCCGGGCCGGTCATGAGCGGCGTCGCCGCCCCGCCGCCGATGGGCAGGGTGTAGAGGTCACCCAGCAAGTCGAACACCAGCCGGTCGCCCTCGGGGTGTACGTCGAGAGCCATCCAGGTGCCCTCGCTCAGCTCGGCGGTCCAGGTCTCGGTGGGCCCGAAGGGCTCGGAGATGTCCCACGCCTCGTCATCCGCTTTATCTTTCTTCGCCGCGGCGCTGGCGCTCACGAGGAGGGCGCCGAGGATCAAGAGCTGACGGGGCTTCATGGAGACTCCGAGGGTGCGATTTCGCAAAAAATCGCCGCGGGTGTTCATCTTTTTTGGTCACTGACCGATTCTTCGGGCCGGAGTGTGGAACCGGTAACTGACTTCTACCGCCTGCACCCCCACCCCCCAAAACCAAGGACCGACACCATGGCTATCACCATCAACACCAACGCCACCGCTCTGAGAACCCTCGGTAACTTGAACAGCGCCACTCGTGGCCTGCAGGGGTCGATGAACCGCCTCTCCTCGGGGCTGCGTATTACCAAGGCCGCGGACGACGCCGCCGGGCTGGCTTCGGCGGAGGTGCTGGACGCCCACGAGATGTCCACCCGCCAGGCGATGCGGAACTCCAACGACGGCATCTCCATGATCCAGACCGCCGAGAGCTCGACCAGCGAGGTGGCCAACATCGTCAAGCGGATGCGCGAGCTCGCGGTCCAGGCCGCCTCCGAGACCCTCGCCTCCACCGAGCGCGCCTATGTCCAGGAGGAGTTCGCCGGCCTGCAGGCCGAGGTCGACCGCATCGCCGTCAACACCGAGTTCAACGGCATCGCGCTCGGCGACGGCAGCAACACCCAGCTCAACGTCCAGGTCGGCATCAACAACTCGGCCGCGGGCCACGACCAGATGGCCATCACCTTCGGCGACCTGCGCGCCACGGTCCTGGGCATCGACACCGGCAGCGTGAGCCTCTCCAGCGCCGCCAACGCCTTCGACGCCATCGACGAGATGGACGCGGCGCTGGATGACCTGAACGGCTACCGCGGCAGCCTGGGCGCCAGCCAGAACCGACTGGACATCAACATCTCCGCCCTGGAGACCTCCGCCGAGAACATGGCCGCGGGCCAGAGCCAGATCCGCGACGTGGACTTCGCTCACGAGACCGCCGAGATGGCCAAGATGCAGATCATGCAGCAGGCCAACCTCTCGCTGATGGCTCAGGCCAACCAGATGGGCGGCAGCGCGCTGGCGCTGCTGTAACGGGCAGAAATCGAAGATAGTGCTCGACCCGCCTGACCAGCGGATCGAGCACCACAAACTACCGGGCCGGGGCGAACTTTTTCGCCTCGGCCCGCTTATAGTTTGCCGGGGACCGACCGATCGGAATTGCCAGAGCGTAGACCCTTGGGTTTCCGCTCTCGGACCGACCGCACAGCTCCCCGAACGTCGCTCGCCCCCTCGGGGCGTCGAGGCGCATTCCGGCTCCCCGCCGGACGCGTGTTGACGCCCCGACAGGGAGCGGCCTTCGCTGTGTGGAAGGCTCCACTTCCCCCCCCAATGGACCCGCACAGTCCAACCGTCCGTGGAGACCCCTGACATGGCACTCACAGTCAACACCAACATCGCTTCGATGAACGCCTTCACCAACCTGAGCCAGACCACGCGTGACCTCACCGGCTCGTTCGGTCGCATCTCCTCGGGGCTGCGAATCACGAAGGCCGCTGACGACGCCGCTGGCCTCGGCGTCGCCGAGAACCTGGACGCCATCGAGATCTCCGCTCGCCAGGCGATGCGGAACACCAACGACGGCATCTCGATGGTACAGACCGCCGAGGGCGCGACCAACGAGGTGGCCAACATCCTGAAGCGGATGCGCGAGCTCGCGGTCCAGTCCGCCTCGGAGACCCTCGCCTCCACCGAGCGCGCCTACGCCAGCACCGAGCTGGTCGCGCTGCAGGATGAGATCGACCGCATCGCCCAGGTCACCGAGTTCAACGGCATCCTCCTCTCCGAGGGCACCAACACGCAGCTGAACGTACAGGTCGGCGTGATGAACGCCGCCAGCGGCCAGGACCGCATCCTGGTGACCTTCGGCGACCTGCGCTCCACCATCCTCGCGATCGACTCCGGCTCCATCAACTTCAACTCGGCGACCAACGCCTTCAACGCCATTGATGACCTCGACGCCGCGCTGGACACGCTGAACAACTACCGCTCCAACCTCGGCGCCAGCCAGAACCGCCTGGACAGCTCGCTGCGGAACATGGAGAACTACACAGAGAACCTGGCGAGCGCTCAGAGCCAGATTCGTGACGCGGACTTCGCCTGGGAGACCGCCGAGCTCTCCAAATCGCAGATCATGCAGCAGGCTGGTACATCCATTCTGGCCCAGGCCAACCAGATCAACCAGGGCGCGCTCTCGCTGCTCTAAGCAGTACCAGCAAAAAATATGGGCCCCTTCCTTCGGGAAGGGGCCCTTTTTTGTGCCCCCAAAATCCTCCCTGCCCTAGGTAGGAAACGCGCGCGGGGCGCGCGTTTCGGACAGATCCACTGAGTGTTGAGGGGATCTAATTTTTATCTTTTTCTTAAGTCGAGGGGTAACCTGATTTCCAGCCACTACCGATCAAAGGTTTGAGCCGAGGGGCACCTGAAACACTCGCCGGCTCACCGCACAACTACAGTAATTAAGGGGACGTACACGTGGCACTTACTGTCAATACCAACATTGCCTCGATGAAGGCTCGCAACAACCTCAGCGCCAACAGCCGGGCTCTAAGCGGCTCCTTCGAGCGTATTTCCTCTGGACTGCGCATCACGAAGGCCGCCGATGACGCCGCCGGTCTTGGTGTCGCTGAGTCGATGGACGCTCAGGAGCGCTCCGCTCGCCAGGCGATGCGTAACACGAATGACGGCATCTCGATGGTACAGACGGCGGAAGGCTCGACCAACGAGGTCGCCAACATCGTCAAGCGGATGCGTGAGCTCGCGGTCCAGTCCTCCTCGGAGACGCTGGCTTCCACCGAGCGCGCCTACATTCAGGACGAGTACCTCGCGCTGGAATCGGAGATCGATCGGGTCGCCAACACCACCGAGTTCAACGGCGTCTCCCTGACCGACGGCTCGAATACGCAGCTGAACGTCCAGGTGGGCATCATGAACACCACCAACGATCAGGTCACGGTGACCTTCGGTGACCTGCGCGTCACCGCGCTGGCCATCGACTCCGGCTCCATCGATCTGTCTACTTCCGCTGGTGCCTTCGCCGCCATCGACGATCTCGATGCCGCGCTGGACACCCTGAACAGCACTCGAGCCAGCTTCGGTTCCAGCCAGAACCGCCTGGACAGCTCGCTCCGGAACATGGAGACCTACTCCGAGAACCTGTCGAGCGCTCAGAGTCAGATTCGAGACGCCGACTTCGCCTACGAGACCGCTGAGCTGGCCAAGACCCAGATCATGCAGCAGGCCGGTACAGCCATCCTGAGCCAGGCCAACTCCATGTCCCAGGGCGCTCTCTCGCTTATCTAAGCGACCCTGAGAAGTTTTTTCGGGCCTCTCCCTTCGGGGGGAGGCCCTTTTGTTTGTCGGTCTTTGTCATCTACCTATCTACGCGCGGATATCGGTCGGTTTTTTGAGTGGTTTAGATGAGAAATTAATTGATTTTTTTGGTCTCAGGGGGTCATGGGATTTTTCCCCAAATCCGATTGATGGTTTGAGCATGCGATGAAACGCACACTTCGCACCAAGTGCTCACCCGCACAACATAGTAATTAGGGGACGAACCGTGGCACTTACTGTCAATACCAACATTGCCTCCCTGAAGGCCCGCAACAACCTCAACACCAGCAGCCGCGCGCTGCAGGGCTCCTTCGAGCGCATCTCCTCCGGACTGCGCATCACGAAGGCCGCCGACGATGCCGCTGGGCTGGGTGTTGCTGAGTCGCTGGACGCTCAGGAGATCTCTTCTCGCCAGGCGATGCGAAACACGAACGACGGCATCTCGATGGTGCAGACGGCGGAAGGCTCGACCAACGAGGTCGCCAACATCGTCAAGCGGATGCGTGAACTCGCGGTCCAGTCCTCCTCGGAGACCATGGCCTCCACCGAGCGCGCCTACATCCAGAGCGAGTACCTCTCCCTCGAGGAGGAGGTCGACCGGATTGCCAACACCACCGAGTTCAACGGCATCGCGATCAGCGACGGTACCAACACGCAGCTGAACGTCCAGGTGGGCATCATGAACACCACCAACGACCAGATCACGGTGACCTTCGGCGACCTGCGCGTCACCGCGCTGGCCATCGACTCCGGCACCATCGGTCTGGACACTGCGGCCAACGCCTTCGCGGCCATCGACGATCTCGACGCCGCGCTGGACACCCTGAACAACTACCGCGCTGACCTCGGTTCCAGCCAGAACCGCCTGGACAGCTCGCTCCGGAACATGGAGACCTACTCCGAGAACCTGTCGAGCGCTCAGAGCCAGATTCGAGACGCGGACTTCGCCTTCGAGACCGCTGAGCTGGCCAAGACCCAGGTGATGCAGCAGGCCGGTACGTCTATCCTGGCTCAGGCCAACCAGGTCTCGCAGGGCGCGCTCTCGCTCATCTAAACAGACCATTAGACACAGTAGGGGCCTCTCCCATCCGGGGGAGGTTCCTTGCTGTCGTTTGTGGACGAAGCCGGTCGCCTCGTATACTGAACATACGTTCACGTATACGAGGTAGACCTCATGAACCCTCAGCGCGCGGCGCTCCTGGCTTCACTGCAAGCAACGATTTCGGACATGGAGGGGAAGCCGCGACCATCGCAGCGCCCCGAACGCGCCCGGCTGCCCTCGAATGTACCGCTCCCGACCGGTGTGTCCCTCCTCGACGAGTTGTTCGGCGGCTGGCCCCGCCCCGGCGTAACAGAAATCACCGGCCCGGCCGGCAGCGGACGCTTCTCCCTGGCGCTCCCCGCGCTCGGCGCCCTCACCCGGGCGGGCCGCCCCGCGGCCGTCGTGGATCCATACGAGGTGCTCCACCCCCCCGGGCTGCCGGGGATCCGACTCCAGCGACTGCTGGTGGTGCGACCCGGCCCGGCTCCGAGGGGTGCCTGGGCGGCGGAGCAGCTCCTCGCGTCCGGTGTGTTTTCATTGGTCGTCGGGTTGGACCTCCCGGGCGCACAGCGCGGCGGCCGAAAGCTGAGCCTGGCCGCAAACCGCGGTAACAGCGCGCTGGTGCTGATCGCGCGTCATTCCGAGGAGCGCCTCCCGGCGGCTCTGCGTCTGGAAGTGACCGGCCGTGGGCCTGGCGGGATCGCCCTGACGGTGCGCCGACAACGCGGGGGACGATGCGGAACATCAATTGAGGTGCCGCCGGGATTGATCGCGCCGGGGATGATCCGATGAGTCAGGCAATCGTTGGAGCCTTGCATGACCCCAGAGAGCGTCACCCGTAATCAGGTTTTTGTTGCGACGACACTCCTGGTCACCCTCTGCGCCGCAGGAACCACCATTGGCTCCTGGGGCTTCGCCACCAGCGAGGCGCTGCTGCCAGCGCTGCTCTTCGTCGGTATCAGCGCCCTGTTCGCCGGCGCCGCCGGGAGTTGGGTCTTCGCCAACTCCGTGAGCGACTTCGTGCTGCCAACGATGATCCGTGATCTCTCCGGCATGGCGCGCGCTGTCGCACGCGACGAGGGCATCGAGGTGACCTCGAATGACAGCGAGGCGCTGCTGCTGCGAGACACCTTTGTGGGCCTGAGCGAGCGCCTCCAGGGCGCCAAGAACCAGCTCAGCCACTACCAGCACCTCGCCACCGTCGGTGAGTTCGCGGGCGCGCTGGGCTGTGAGCTCCGCAACCCCCTGCTTCGCATCACCCATCAGGTCGAGGAGCTGGCGCTCACTGAGGACACGGATCGTGCGAGCCAGCTCACGTGGCAGCTCCAGGGCGAGGTGGATCAGATGTGCCGCCTGGTCTCGGACATGGTGGCCTTCAGTCGCGTCCGTACGCCGCACCGTGAGCCCGTCGATCTGGCTGTCCTGGCGAGGGAGATTGCCTTTGAGCTCCCCTGCGTGGAGGAGGTCAAGGTGGTGATCGATCAGAGCCCCGATGCGCCTCGTGCCTGGGTCGACTCGCGGCAGCTCCGGACGGCGGTGATGAACGTGATGAAGAATGGCGTGGAGGCCATGATCGAGGGCGGCACCATGAACGTGAGGATCGATACTGGCCGTGAGGATCAGGTGGTCTTGGAGATCCGCGATCGCGGCCAGGGGATCCCGGCGGACGATCGGCAGCGCATCTTCGAGCCGCTGTTTACGACCAAGCAGGGGGCGACTGGCCTCGGTATGGGGATCGCCCGCAACTTTGTGACGAATAACGGGGGGGAGATCCATATCTCCAGCGCCTCGGGTCGGGGTACGACTGTACGTCTCGAGCTCCCGGCGACCCGGGAGTATCCTGGTGCTGCTCGCATGGTTCATTAGGCCCAAGCCCAGCCCCAAGCTCGGTAAGAGGGGCTCGCAGCCCGTTGGTTGGGATGCCTCGCCGAAAGGCGACATCCGGAGGGCAAGACCAGCCGCGCCGAATGGCGCGCCAACTGCGAAGAGAACCCTTTGAGGGTCATGTTGTCCCCTCACTGAGTCCCCACCTTTCGCCCAACCGCGCCGCATCCCCACCCTCTCGCTGAGTCCCCACCTTCCTCCTCCGGAGCGGCTTGCACACGCCGTATGGCGCGCGCCAACTGCGGATGGGTACCTTTGAGGAACGCCACGTCCCGGCGCCTCACACTAGAGGGTGTTGCGACGTCAGATGCCTCGCCGCAAGGCGACATCAGGAGGCAAGACCTTGCGAACACGTGGACGGTTTTCGACGGAGCCCAGCTGTTGCTCTTCTGCCATCCCACGCTGTAA
>Ga0316204_10001853_pt1 | contig 53017 bp, 52 predicted proteins | sample 6monrhotite_MG_2_FD_205661 | JGI IMG/M metagenome (GOLD analysis project Ga0316204, IMG submission 205661) | Microbial mat bacterial communities from mineral coupon in-situ incubated in ocean water Damariscotta River, Maine, United States -... | ecosystem: Environmental > Aquatic > Marine >... | reverse complement strand
GGGCGGAGCAACCAGCCGTAATTAACATCGCGTGTGATGCGTTCAACGCTATCAAACGCAAGTGCAGTGTCAGGCGTATAATGCATTGCAAGCACAACACCTGAAATAACTTGGATTACCAGCATCAAACCTGCCAGTGAACCAAAGTTCCACCAGTAATTCAGGTTGCGCGGCGTTGGTGTGCCTGCGCCTACCACATTGTGAACCAAAGATAAAATTGGAAGACGCTCTTCGAACCAGCCAAGGGCTTTGTTCTGAGGCTTCACTGCTTCCCATTCAGCCATCGTAATTCCCCTACCCTATCAGGATCGTAGTATCATTTGTGAAAACATATTTCGGCAAATCAAGATTTCTTGGAGCCGGGCCCTTGCGGATGCGCCCCGCAGTATCATAATGCGAGCCATGACACGGGCAGTACCATCCACCGTATTCGCCTTTGTCATCACCTGATTTAGTACCAACAGGCACACAACCAAGGTGCGTACAAGTGCCAATCACTACCAGCCATTGTTCACGACCTTCCTGAATTCGCACGTCATCAGCTTCTTTATCAATTAGATCGGCAACATCAACAGCCTGTGCTTGCGCAATCTCATCGGCGGTACGATGCCTAATAAAAACCGGCTTTCCTTGCCATTTAACGATAATAGCTTCGCCTGCACCGATACTGCTAATATCAACTTCTACAGTTGCCAGCGCCAATGTATCGGCAGCAGGATTCATCTGGTGTACAAATGGCCAAAGGGCCAAAACACCACCAACACCAGCCATGCCGGCTGCTGAAATGTGAAGCATATCGCGCCGTGTAGCGCCGTCTTCACCCTCAATAGTATGCTCTTTAGTGCTCATGTAATCTTCCCTGGCAGGAACGTGATACGAAAGACGATCAACCGTTTAATCTGCAGACTATAATCTAACCCTAAATGGTTTTGATTCCCTGCGGCACGGGGTCGCAGTGAAACATGCTCAAAACTGACCACCCAGGCAGCCCTTGCCCGGTGAATTGGTTTGGTTTAATCGGCCCAGCCTAAAGAGGCAAGCCTTTATGCCCACACACTTAAAAAAAAAACGGTTAATTTTGTGTAGCCATCCCACAACTAATTGCGTTGCCACCCCGGAACTAATTGAAGGTTTGATCCGAACCCACTAGGGTTCGCCCCATGGACCTTGCATTATATCAACCAGATCAACCGCCCAATACCGGCACGCTTTTGCGCCTTGGTGCCTGTTTGCGCGTACCTGTACATATTATTGAACCCTGTGGCTTTCCTTTTTCCAAACGTGCATTGAAGCGTTATGCAATGGATTATGCCGATTTGGTCGAATTACACCACCATATGGATTGGCAAACTTTTGAGGATTGGCGGCAAAATGCCAAACGCCGATTGATTTTATTGACAACCAAGGCTGCTAGCGGCTACGCCGACTTTCAGTTTCAACAAGACGATATATTACTTGTTGGCAGTGAAAGTACCGGCGCTCCTGATTTGGTTCACAGCGCGGCAGATGCCCGCCTTACTGTACCAATGTCAAAAGAAGCTCGATCACTGAATGTTGCAGTATCGGCTGCAATGGTACTGGGCGAAGCCCTGCGACAAACAAAAAGCTGGCCAACAGATTAAAGGAATACCTGCGTGGATATGAACGATAAAAAACAAGCAGCCGCATCGTGGTTTGAAGAACTGCGCAATCAGATATGCGCAAATTTTGAAGCTATTGAAGAAGAAAACGCAGGCCCTATGGCAGGCCGTGCGGCTGGCAGGTTCGAACGCAAAAGCTGGGATCGCACCAATCAGAGTGACGGCGCTGAAGGCGGCGGCGGCACAATGTCCACCATGCGCGGTGGCCGTGTGTTTGAAAAAGTGGGCGTTAACATTTCAAGCGTACACGGTACCTTCACACCGGAGTTTGCAAAAAACATCCCCGGCGCAGAAGAAGACCCCACCTTCTTTGCCACCGGCATATCTCTTGTGGCGCATATGAACAGCCCAAAAGTACCTGCGGTTCATATGAATACGCGCTTTATCGTTACCAAAAACAGCTGGTTCGGCGGCGGCGCAGATTTGAACGCCCCCCTTCCCAACAGCTATGACACTGCCCGGTTTCACTCTGCGCTTAAAGAATGCTGTGATCGGCATGATCCGGAATATTTCCCAAAATACAAAAAATGGTGCGACGAATATTTTTACATCCCCCACCGTAACTGTGCGCGCGGCGAAGGCGGCATTTTTTATGACCAGTTAAACACCGGTGATTGGGAAAAAGACTTTGCCTTCACACAGGATGTCGGTCGCACGTTCAACACCGTATACCCGGAATTGGTACGCCAGCACATGAATGAAAGCTGGAGCCCGGCAGAACGCGAGACACAGTTGGAATACCGTGGATATTACGCCGAGTTCAATTTGGTTTATGACCGGGGCACTACCTTTGGCCTGAAAACCGGCGGCAATGTGGAAGCAATCCTTATGTCGCTGCCGCCTGAAGCCAAATGGCCGTAATGAGCCACGCCAGTGATAGCTGACATCATTCTTTATGGCGGGCTGTTTCTAAATGCTTTTATTGCAGCCACATTGCTACCCGCATTTTCTGAACTATCCTTTGCGGCACTACTTGCTGCTGGCGAAGGCACACCAGCCCTGCTATTTGCCAGCGTAACAACCGGCAATATACTGGGAGCCACCGTGAACTATTGGCTGGGCGTTCGTCTTGTTGATTTTCAAGACCACAAATGGTTTCCCTTCACACCTGCACAAATCAGTCACGCTACGGCACGCTTCAATAAATACGGCAAATGGTCTCTTTTATTTGCATGGCTGCCTATCGTTGGTGATCCCATAACCCTAATAGCGGGGGTTATGCGTACCGAATTCAGAGTTTTTCTAATACTCGTTACCTTTGGCAAGGCCGCTCGGTATGCTGTCATCTGGGCTGGTTTAGCCGCAGCCTGACACTTGTTAGCCTTGGCATTATAGTAATATAACCAAGGCTAACTGCCGCATTGTTGCCTTCTTCTATAGAGACAATCAATCCAGACAAACATTGAATACACTGCGCCAACAAGGAAATCTTCTCATGACAATACGTAAAGTTTTCACGCTATTGATCACCGCCGCCCTCTTTGCCACATCAGGCGTCGCCATGGCCGATAAGTCTGAAAAAAAACGCCAGAAAATCCTGACCATGCGACAAGAAGTGCTTGTTGAACTATTCGAAACCCGGCCACAAGCAAAGGCGGAGATAGACGACGCAGAAGGGTATGCTGTTTTTTCCAATGTGGGTGTGCAGATTTTACTTATAGGTGGCGGTGGCGGGCGAGGTGTTGTGCATGACAATCGCTCTAACATTGATACATATATGAAAATGGCTACAGCAAGCGTAGGTATTGGTCTGGGCATCAAAGATTTCCGCGCTGTATTTATTTTCCATGACCGCAAGGCGATGGATACCTTCATAAAAAAAGGTTGGGATTTTGCAGGTGAAGCCGACGCCGCAGCCCGAGGAGGCGATAAAGGCGGCGAAATTGGCGAAGGTGCCACCTTCCGAAAGAAGGTAAGTGTTTATCAATTCACGAAAAATGGGTTGGCGCTTCAAGCCTCGTTACACGGCACAAAATACTGGAAAAACAAGAAGCTCAATCAAAAATAAAACCAATTACCAACATGCCAGCCGAAAAAAGCCGCTCCTTCAAGTTTGGTGCGGCTTTTTAATCCACCAAATCAAGCAACTGGTCTCGTGACAGACGAAAACCACTCTCTAGCCACTGGCTTTCCAGCCGGGCAAGACATGCCCCCATCTCAGGTCCAGGCTCCCATCCCAGAGCAAGTAAGTCCCGCCCCCTCACCGGCAACTCCGGTGCCTGCCAACTATCACACACCCCCACTGTTTGCTTGTATAATTCGTTACTCAAACCCACAGCCCGCGCACGCACAGCCGCTGCTCCAAATGAATAAATAGCGCGGTGTAGTTCATTCTCGGTTTGCGGTGCTGGCTGGCGTTGCAACCGATCAAAACTTAGCAGAAACTTACGATCTTCGCCAGATAGCTTGAATTTCTTCGCAATGCCCGCTGCGCCAAGACTTGAGGGCGCTAAAAAATAAAAGCGAAGCAGCGCATTAATTTCCGCGCCGCTACGGTCCTCACCTTCGAGAAAAGCCTCAATCCTCGCAGCCTGAAACTCCGAGCCGTAAATTTCCTGCAGTAGGCCACACTTACCCATTGGCCCAAGTGGCAACTGCTGCTGGGGTAATGCCATTATTTTTAATAATTCGTCGCGAATTCGTTCAATAGAAAGCTGAGCCAACATTTGGCGCTTGTCTGTGCAGGCTGCCACAGCAGCAACATCAGGTTCCCCTTGCCCATAACGCCCAAAAAAACGGAAGAACCGCATAATCCGAAGCGCATCTTCTTCAATGCGCGCTGTCGCATCACCAATAAAGCGCACCTTTCCAGCTTTCAGGTCATCCAACCCGCCAAAGGGATCAAAAACCGTTCCGTCAGGTGCTGCATACAGCGCGTTGAAGGTAAAATCGCGGCGAGCAGCGTCTTCTTGCCAGTCTTTCGTAAAAGCCACCTCAGCGTGGCGTCCATCGGTTTCAACGTCAACGCGCAGTGTTGTAATTTCAACTGTCTTCCTGCCTAGTACAGCAGTGATAGTTCCGTGTTTCAACCCTGTTGGGATCGTTTTAATACCTGCGGCATTCAGCAGTTTTATTGTTTGCTGTGGTTTGTGCCGCGTGGCAGCATCTATGTCTGCCACTGCGCGCCCTAAAAGCGTGTCTCGCACCGCACCGCCAACAAATTTAATATTATCGGCCCCTAAGGCGGTGACAATACCTTGAACAAAAGGCGTATGGAGCCAATCAGCTTGGAGAATTGTCACTGTCTTCACTGTCGTCCGGGGTCTCTGTCGTGTCTTCATCAGACGGTGTTGGCTCAGGGGCAACTTTAACAAAATGGCCGGGTATGGTTTTGCCATTTTCCACACGTGCAGGCACGTAAATTTCAGCCCCGGCACCGCCGTCTCCTCTGGTATCGGTCATACGAATGCCAAGGCCTGCTATCAGCAGCAACACCACCAGCCCAATCAATCCAAGGCGTAAATGTTTCACATCATCTTCGCTGATATCGCCGCCAGCACTTTTCCGGGCGCGCGCCCTGATCCAAAACAACAATCCCACCACCGGCAAGAGCAGTAATAGTATTCTGATGACAATTATCATTTCACTGTTCCCTTTTCACCGTGTCCAGAACGTCGCACAAGTTTACCAGCATCGCCGCTGTTGCCCCCCATATACGCCATCCCTCATAAGGCATAGCATAATAATGGCGCCTTATACCCTGCCACACTGCACTTTCGCGTCTATGGTTGGTACGGTCCAGTAAAAAAGCCAACGGAACTTCAAATGCATCTGCCACTTCATTTTCTTGAAGCGTAAGAGTAAAGCCCGGCTTTACCAACCCGACAACAGGAACAATTTCAAATCCCGTACCGGTTCGGTACCCGTCCAAACGGCCTGCAATCTGCACATAAGATGCATCCAGTCCTATTTCCTCGTGTGTTTCCCGCAAGGCAGTATGCACAGCATCTGTATCACCCATATCAACGGCGCCGCCGGGAAAGCTCACCTGTCCAGGATGTTTGCTTAGATGATCTGTGCGCTTTGTAAGTAAAACAGTGGCACCGTGAGCGTGGTCTACAACCGGCACCAAAACCGCTGCATCGCGGCGAGGGGTATCCATCAGTTCAAGCTTTTTAGCGTCCAAATTAAGGTCATAATCACTACGCATCCCGCGTGCTGCGGGGTTGCCATCAGCCAACGCTTCTTCCAACCAGTTTAGCATTCAACGCTCATCCAAACGACCCAACGAAAAAACTTCGCCATTACTTTCAATGAATAATTCATTCTCTTTCAAAATAGCATGTTCAACCATTTGATAAAATACCGAGCGTGAAATTAGCGCATCCAGATTCGCCCTAACACGAACATAAGGGCGTGGCTCGCCGGTCTTGCTATTAGTATCAACATGAATTGGGTTGGCCTGCCCGGCAAGAACTTTGTCACCGACATTCGTTTCAAAAGCCAACACCTGCTTGCCGTTATCCTGAACCACATCAAGAGTAACAGCTACAAAAGGCGCGTCTTCAACAACGATGCCTATCTTTTCAACCGGAGTTACAAGGTATGTTTTGCCGTCCTCATCTTTGCGTAGAACGCTCGAGAACAGCTTTACCATACGGTGCCTGCCAATTGGCGTCCCCATATAAAACCAGGTGCCATCGGCCTTGATACGCATATCAATATCACCACAAAATTCCGGATTCCATTTCTCAACAGGTGGAGATTTTTGTGCTGATACCAGCTTGAACAAGCCGTCCAGGCTAAATGTCGTCTCAGTTTTGGCAGGCATATAGCAATCCTTTGGAATACTATAAGCGGCAACGCCCCTAAAGGAACCCCATATTCAGCATTAAGCTGCTGTAGCCAGCCCGCCCTCTGGTAACATATAATGATCATCAAAGTTGCACCAACGAGGGTGTACCTGCCCAAAAAGAGGTAAAGGGGGCATATCTGTTGGTTCTTTCACCAACAACCGGCCAGCATCGCGCCCGCCCGGCATCGTAATATAACGGGGTTGAACCGGTTCAAATCCGAAGCGGGCATAATATTTAATATCGCCTACCAACAGGATACGCTTGTGCCCTGCTTTATCTGTGTTTGCTAGTGCATATTCCGCAAGAGCGCTGCCCAGCCCTGCACCCCGCATCGTGGCTGAAACCGCCAACGGGCCAAGAAGCAAGGCATTGCTATTTCCATCAAACAACAGGTCTTTCACATGTACTTCCGTAAATCGCACGGTCGCCAAAATTAAATCTTCCGCACGGGCAACGCAGGAATATCTGTTCAAGCCAGAATTATCATTCCGCAATACATGGGATGATTTTTTAAAGCGCTCGGTTCCAAACGCAGCATCCAGTAACTGTTCAATTTCTGAAAAATCAGAGAGGCGTTCTTGATCGAAGGTAATCATAAGGTTTTCCCATATCGTTGGCATAACCATGCCAAAAAGCAACAAACACGAATAAGATCAGTACCTTAACGTCGTCGCAGTCGGCTTGGCCGGTTGATATGAGTGTGGTTTAACATTTGAAACTCTGGTCTGATATTTCAGCTATATGAGCGGACGGTTACAATAACCGCCGCCGTTATGTGCCTTCTAACTGTGCCGACACGGTTCTTCAAGTCAGATATTCTTGGGTCATAAAAAAGGCAGCATACATGCCGCCTTTTTCATTCATATCAATGACAGGTTAGCAAATTACCAGTCAACCTGGAAACGTACGCCCAGCGCATCAACATCGTTTTTACCGTCTGCGCCATTCGCAGATACATCAAACGCTTTTTCAATCGAACTATGGCTATAATTAGCCATAAAACGAGTGTGCCGATTCAGGTACCAATTTACACCCAGAATGAAAGTATCTTGCTCGCCGCCGTAAACGCCTGCGCCAGTAAGATCAACGCGATCATATTTTGCCGCCAGTTGCCATGCGCCCATGCCGCCTTTGTGAACAGGATTATTCACCTTAGGCCTGTCCCAAGTACCTTTGGAAAGCTTTAACGGTTTCTTTTCGCCTGTGATAAACCAGCCAGCTTCAAAGTATCCGCCGTTAAGCTTTGCATCACGCGCACCTGCACCGCCTTCATCAGCAGTAAGAAACGCCCATTCCGAAGCCACATGGAACGATCCCATTTGAGCCGCCCCTTCAAACCCGAAAAGCCTGTCCTTCGAAGCTATACGGTCCGTTGCTATGAACCGATCGCTCAAATGATTGTGTGGTCGTTGACGGTAGCGAATATCGGAGCCATCGCCAACATTTTGGAACCGGGTAGAAGCACCCACCATCCATGTGCTGCCACCAGAACTCTGCCCGTACGTAAATCGTGCAGCAAAAGCTTCGCCTTCTTTATCTATGTCAGAGCCAGCAGTACCCCGGAATACACCGGCATTGAAGGTCCAATTGTCGCCGCCGTTACCGTACCCAATCCCCATCATGCGAGCCAAACCGAAAGCGTCGGTGAAAGAAGCTCTTTCCATAAACGTGGTATGGCGCGAAGATGTTTGCTCTTCCAGCGAATTAGGTGTCTTAAACTGGCCAAACTTCCAACTACCGCTGGAACCTGAATATTGCAGGAATGCGTCTTTAATGTTTACTTCATTCCCGGCAAAATCAGCTTCAAACTTATATTTGACCGATTTCCAAGCCTTGCCTTCAATGCCAAGGCGTGCCGTCCGAAACTCGGTCGCGCCGATATTCATGGTATCGTCGCCATCATTTACCCAGCCAGCATCAGCATAAATTCTGCCTCGCAAATTAAACTCGAACATGCCGTCAGAAGTGCCCAATGCAAAAGCTGGTTCTGCTTTTTTCACAACAGGGGCTTTTTTTGCCGTGGCTTCCTGCTTTGCTTCCAACTGTTCAAGCCGCTTTGTCAGGGCCTCCAACTGCGCTTTTAACTCTTCGATCGACTGCGCACTCACCGGCTGCATCGAAACTGTTGCAAGCGCAGTTGCGGCAAGTAAGGTTTTTAAACGATTTTTTGTAAGCATTTTTTTATCCTATCCCAAAAACTATATTGGTTATGAATTAAACACCAAGCCGCCTTGGTTGTTTATCAATTACAATTCCCGAACCTGACCCAAAAAGCCATCCACTTCGCCTTTTATGCCTCCAGCCAACGAATCTAGCTGCTCAGAAGCAGACATAACGTTTGATGACGCTATTCCAATTGTTTCAGCACCTTCGGAAACCTCTCTTATTTCTTCGGCAACTTTCTCGGTACCTTCAGACGTAAACTGTACGCTTCGGCTAATTTCACCTGTTGTTGCCTGCTGTTCCTCAACTGCGGAAGATACATTCACCATCACCTGATTTAAGCGCTCGTTCGCCTCACCTATGGAGCCAATCGCCTCTACCGCAACAGATGTAGCTGTCTGCATATCACCTATTTGTTCCTGAATTCGATCAGTGGCTTGTGCTGTTTGTGTAGCCAACGACTTTACTTCGCTGGCAACCACAGCAAAACCCCTGCCCGCATCACCAGCGCGCGCTGCTTCAATAGTTGCATTCAGGGCCAACAGGTTCGTTTGCTCTGCAATATCATTAATCAAATCAACGATGCCTGCAATTTCATTGGACGAAACTGAAAGCTGGTCTATTGCCTCGCTGCCCTTTCCTGAAGCAGCCACAGCCTCGCTGGAAATACCATTGGCGTTCTGCATCTGCTGGTTCACTTCTGCAATAGAAGCCGCAAATTCCTCAATCGCCGACGCCATCGTTCCAACATTTTGGCTGGTAGCACCAGAAGCTTCGGTTACTGACTGAACCAGTTTTCCCGTGGTTTCAGTTACGTCCACCATTTCAGTGGCAGTATCACGCATTGTACCAGAAGACGCTTGAAGGTCTTTGATTGCGCTACCAATCTTGGAATCAAAATTAGTTATTAATTGTTCCAGCTTTTGTGTGCGTGCCTCCCGTAATTCAAGATCCTGCTTCTCTTTTTCGCGGCGTTCTGCGTCTTCAACGGCACGCGCTTCTTCTTGTTCGGCCCGCAGCGCAATAGCTTCGTCATCTTCTGCGCGAGCACGCGCCGCTTCTTCAAGCTTAACAAGCTCTGCTGCACCATCTCTCAATTCAACAGCAACCCGTGCCATGCTGCCAAATTCATCACCAAACTCTGTACCTGGTATTTCCCCGTCATACTGTCCGTCAGCAATTTTTCTGAGTGCACCTTCCAGCGCCAACACGGGTGTGACTGTTGTTCTTAGGGTTACAAAGGCTGTCACCCCACACACAATAGTAATAATCACCGTAATGGAAACTATTGTAACAAAGCCCGATTGACTGGCCGAGCCAGCTGCCGCAAGCGAGCTTTCATAGCCACTAGTCGCCTTTTGCCCAACAAGCTTAAAGTGCTCGGAAGTAGTAGCGTAAATACTGCTCAACACTTTCACATCGGCAACCTCGGTCAGGCGTTTGGCAGCATAGCTTTTAAATGTTGCCACATAAGCAACCAAATTAGAGGTCATCTCTTCTTTTATAGCTGTCGAAAATTTTGTTTGCGCCAACCGAGCTAAAAATTCAGTTTGGCGGGCATCGATTCGGTCTACATATTTTTGCTGGACCCGCATGATGAAATCTTTTTCATGCCGGCGCATCATCAGCATGATCACTTGTAATTTATCATCTGTTGAGGTTTTTAATAATTCTTCAATGTCATGTACGGCTGCCCGCAACGTACCCTGTAGACCACTTTTTTCATCGAGCCCCAACGCTTGATGCAGCGCCACTACTTTTGCAAACTGGTTTTTATGTTCAGGTAATATTAGCTTTAGCTCATCAAGCGCCTGGCCCATTTCCAGATCACTATTCAAAGCCGAAATCTTATTCAGCAACACCACAGCCTTAGCCATGTCTACCTCATAGCCTTCAGCGTATTTCAAATTTTTACGAATGAGAAAATCTTTTTCGCGGCGGCGAACCTGTAACGACGCTTTTTCAAGGTCTTGCACCAACAGCCTTATTTCACTGAAATGTTCAGCATCGGCTTGACTGGATGAAATGGTGTTACTTGATAAAATGTAAGCGAATAAAATTGCCAAAAGGCCTAAAATGGCACTACCAACCAATAAATAAATTCGTATAGAAATCGACCGGTTCCGGAGGAAACTGAACATATTGAATCTTTCCTAGTTCAACATTATGCGCCCCCTGGTGCCCGACTACAGTTACAACTAAACCTTAATTTTTAGTAAGTTAAAGAAACTCATTCCAAAAAAATTAAAATAGTTAGCAAATCTGATTTTGGATTCAGGCTAAAAAAACCCCGAAGCGTAAACGCTCCGGGGTTATGTTTCTTAATGGTGTCAGGTTTGGCTGGCTTAGAAGCCCATGCCGCCCATGCCGCCCATGTCAGGCATGCCGCCACCAGGCATTCCGCCGCCAGCAGCTTTGTCTTCAGGCATATCAGCAACCATTGCTTCGGTCGTGATCATCAAACCAGCGATAGACGCCGCATCTTGCAAAGCCGTGCGAACAACTTTGGTAGGATCAATGATGCCTTTAGCAACCAGATCAACATACTCTTCATTTTGCGCGTCAAAGCCAAAGTTTGCATCTGACTGCTCAAGAAGCTTGCCTGCAACTACAGCACCGTCAACTCCAGCATTTTCTGCGATTTGGCGAACAGGTGCCTGAAGCGCACGACGAACGATGTCCACACCGCGTGTCTGATCGTCGTTAGCGCCTTCAACACCGTTAAGGGCATTGCCAGCGTAAAGAAGAGCACAACCACCACCGGCAACAACACCTTCTTCAACAGCAGCACGTGTAGCATGCAAAGCGTCATCAACGCGGTCTTTGCGTTCTTTCACTTCAACTTCAGTTGCGCCGCCAACCTTAATAATGGCAACACCGCCAGATAGTTTTGCAAGACGTTCCTGAAGCTTTTCTTTGTCATAGTCAGATGTTGTTGTTTCAATCTGAGCTTTGATTTGCTCAACGCGCGCTTTGATATCGTCGTCAGCGCCAACACCGTCAACAATTGTTGTGTCTTCTTTAGTGATATTCACACGCTTGGCTGTGCCGAGCATCTCGATGCCAACATTTTCCAGCTTGATACCAAGATCTTCAGAAACAACCTGCCCACCAGTAAGGATAGCAATATCTTCAAGCATCGCTTTACGGCGATCACCAAAACCAGGCGCTTTAACAGCAGCGATTTTAAGGCCACCGCGCAGCTTGTTAACAACCAGTGTTGCAAGCGCTTCGCCTTCAATGTCTTCTGCGATAATCAACAGAGGACGGCTTGATTGCACAACAGCTTCGAGAAGCGGCAACATTGGCTGGAGGTTTGAAAGCTTCTTCTCGTGGAGAAGGATCAGTGGGCTTTCCATGTCTACAGTCATCTTCTCAGCGTTAGTGATGAAGTAAGGAGACAGGTAACCGCGGTCAAACTGCATGCCTTCAACAACATCAAGTTCGCTCTCAAGGCCTTTAGCTTCCTCAACAGTGATAACGCCTTCTTTGCCAACTTTTTCCATTGCTGCTGCAATGTCTTTACCAACCTGCGCTTCACCGTTTGCTGAAATTGTGCCAACTTGCTCAATCTCTTCAGTGGTGGTTACAGTTTTGGTGCGGCTTTCAAGGTCAGCAACAACAACAGACGTTGCCACATCGATGCCGCGCTTCAGGTCCATTGGGTTCATGCCAGCCGCAACTGATTTCATGCCTTCGCGTACGATAGCCTGAGCAAGTACAGTCGCTGTAGTTGTGCCGTCGCCAGCAACATCATTGGTGCGTGAAGCCACTTCTTTGATCATCTGCGCGCCCATGTTTTCAAACTTGTCAGCAAGTTCGATTTCTTTGGCAACAGACACACCATCTTTTGTAATGCGCGGTGCGCCAAAAGACTTATCAAGAATTACGTTACGGCCTTTTGGGCCAAGCGTTACTTTTACAGTATTAGCAAGTTTATCAACACCAGATACGATTTTGGCGCGGGCTTCATCCTGAAGCTTAATATCTTTAGCAGCCATCGGGGCCTCCTAAAAAATTGAAATTTCTATTATGTGACGTTTGGGTGCGAGTGATTACTCGATAATGCCCATAATGTCAGATTCTTTCATGATCAGCAGGTCTTCGCCGTCGAGCTTTACCTCGGTGCCAGACCATTTACCGAACAGAATTTTGTCACCAGCTTTAACGTCAAGCGCTGTTACTGTGCCATCTTCAGCTTTTGTGCCAGCACCCACTGAAACAACTTCACCTTCAGATGGTTTTTCCTGCACGCTATCAGGCAGAATAATGCCGCCAGCTGTTTTTTCTTCACTCTCGATACGCTTAACCAATACGCGGTCATGCAAAGGACGAAGTGCCATGGTTTGTCTCCTGATTGATAAACCCATAAATATTGAACTGTTAGCACTCATACATACCGAGTGCTAATTCGAGATACTATGTATGCCGATCCCTCTGTTGGTTCAAGGGTTAGTTGAAGATTTTCCCGAAAATTTCGGCACCAATTAATCTCACAAAGCCCTGCCCTTTCATAAAACCGCAAAGGATGTTACCTTTCGCCGCGTTAACCGCTGCGTTAACCAAGGGGAGGAAATCATGATGCGTATTATCGGTATGTTATACGGGTTACTCAGCTATCTGCTGGGTATGCTTAGTTTGATAGTATTTGTTTTTGCCGCCAACAATCACATGGGCATTTTCGGCATTGAAACACTGTTACCACTGAATATTGATCAATTTAATGGCGCGCCGTCCAGTTACCCACTTCTAGTAAACATTGGGTTACTTGTGCTTTTTGGCCTGCAGCACAGCATTATGGCTCGGCCTGGTTTCAAGGCGAAGCTTGTTGCCATCTTACCCGCCAGCCTGGAGCGCAGCACCTATGTGCTGGCTACGGCAATTGTGACAATCGCACTGGTGCAATATTGGCAGCCCATGGCTGGCAGCCTGTGGCATGTGGAAAATGAAATCGGCAGGCAAATATTGAACATTCTGTTTTATACAGGATGGCTTATTACATTTCTTGCCACCTATATGCTTAATCATTACCACCTGTTTGGCCTGCAACAATCATTCAGGTCTAACGACCCAGACGCAGGCAGCAAAGAATTTAAAACACCTTTTTTCTATAAATTTGTGCGTCATCCAATACAAACCGGCGTGGCGATCGCTATGCTTGCAGCCCCTGACATGACCGCAGGCCGCGCCTTGCTGGCCGCAGGCATGTTGCTCTATATCGCCATCGGACTGTATTTTGAAGAACGCGATCTGATCACCGAATTCGGCGATACGTACCGCGACTATAAAAAACGCGTACCTGCCCTGTTTCCAACGCCGGGGCACAAAACTGATTAGAACAAAAGCCCTCTTCCCTCGCCTGCAAAAGTTTGGCATGCTGCAAAAGTAACGGGGAGGGATATATGGTCGCAAACGGTTCGGATGCTGATGCAGGTACACTGTGTGTAGCAATAATTGGGGCGGGCCCTGCTGGTTATTACACAGCCGAAGCCTTAACAAAAGGCGACGCCAATGTCCGCGTTGACATTATTGACCGCCTGCCCACACCGTTTGGACTAATCCGCGCCGGGGTTGCGCCTGACCACCAATCCATCAAAAACGTTTCCCGCCGATACACAGCCACTAATGACCGTGAAAATGTACGGTTTGTTGGAAATCTTTCACTTGGCCGTGACATCACAATAACGGAACTGAAAGAACTGTACGATGTTGTTGTGCTGGCAACCGGTGCCGCAAAGGACCGCCCGCTTGGCATCAACGGCGAAGACCTGAAAGGCGTATATGGTTCAGGTGCCTTTGTTGGCTGGTACAATAGCCACCCGGATTATACTGATCTAAAGCCAGACCTGCGCGTGGCATCCGTGGCGGTGGTTGGTAACGGCAATGTTGCCGTAGATGTAGCCCGCATACTGGCCAAAACATCCACAGAAATGGCTGACACTGATCTGGCGGATCACGCAGCCGAACGCATTCACGGCGCCCCAATTAAAGATATATATATTCTTGGCCGCAGAGGCCCTCTGGAAGGGGCTTTTACGCCAAAAGAATTGGGCGAATTAAACCGCATGGAAAACTGTGTGGCCCTGGTAGATGCTTCGCAATTGCCCGACCTTGCCATTGATGAAACCCTAGCCGGCACCCAGAAGAAAAACATGGCCAGCCTGCGAGCTATGGCTTCCAACAAAAACACCGACAAACCGGTGCGATTACACATTAAATTTTATCTGCGGCCGACAGAAATACTCGGTGAAGGCTCCGTATGCGGCCTACGGCTTGAAGAAACACGCGTGGAAAATGGGCGATGTGTTGGCACCAAGGTTTTTGAAACCCTGCCAGCCGGGCTGGTAGTTTCCTGTATTGGCTACAGAGGTAATCCCATAGAAGAAGTGCCTTACGATGAAGCGCGCGGTATTTTTATCAATACCGATGGTCGCATTGATGACCAGCTTTACTGCGTTGGCTGGGCACGCCGCGGACCGACAGGCACTATTGGCACCAACAAGCCCGACGGCATTGGTATTGCTGCTAAAATACTCGAAGAAATCAAACCTGCAGGCAAGCGCGGCCGTGATGGGTTGAACCGGCTTGCCGAAGAACGAGATCTGCATATTGTTACATTCGCAGATTGGAAAAAAATTGATGCGGCAGAAGTAATCGCAGCAACAAATGATGCACCGCGCGCCAAAATTGTAGACATTGACAACATGGTGACCATCGCCAAAAGCTGACAATCCATAAGGCCAAGCCTTAAGGGTAAAGCCTATATTCACCAGTGACTTTTGTAAATTTAATAGCAACGGCACCCGCAAAAAGCATCGGTGCAAGCGCCACCAGCCACATAGAAAAAACTGAACGCTTTCCATTTTCCTGTGCAATAAGATACTGCTTTCGAGCAGTTAAATATCCCTCATGATGGGCGCTAACAATCGCTTGATCTGGCTTCCCTAGCCCGATCATCAGCTTGTCTATCCCTGATAAGAAGTTTTGCGATAAATCTACCGGGAATTCTTCATTGTCCAGTATCAATCGAAGATCAGATTTTTTAACTTTGGTCCAAATGCACAACTGACGATAATCTGCATTATTGGCGTTATCTTCGCACGCAAATTCACTGTACACCGTGAACCAGTTTTCCAACGCCATAATTTTATGCATGGCTTGGGTGTTTGATTGTTCAACTTCCAATTTGGCATTAAAAAACCGCGCTTGCTCAATAATCCCGAATACGGAAACGAGAGCCAGCCCCACCCAAATAAATTCAACCAGTTTCCACTGTTTGATATTCAAAGGATTTTTAAAAACAAAAAGATAATGGAACAGGAAAAGCATACCAAAAAAAACGGTAAACACCCAAAACGGATCTGATGAAGCTCTTAACAGCCAATCCAAAGTAATCTCCTATAATAGCCATAGCAGCATAACAGGCGCGAGGAACATACCAAGCCCTTCCTAAAACTGATAATGACACAAGTTCGTGCACTAATGGATTATACGTTCAATGAGCCAGAAACTCTCGCTGTGTTCAACGAAGGCCTTGATTTCTGCCTCCATCTCAGCATTGGCGCCGCCGTCACCAGAACAACAGCAATAAAGGCCAAAAGGTATATCGGTGCGGCGAGTTAAGCCTGAATGCGCTTACTTGCGAACACTGGTCCGTTTCAGCACTCCGCTGAAAGATAACAATGTTTGCTCACCGGTAAAAACCGTGCCCCGAACAAAAAGCAATGACCGTGTTGCACGCAGCACTTCCCCGGTACTTTCAATCAAGTGTCCTGCGCCCACAGCACTGATAAATTCGCTATTGAAACCCACCGTCACGGCAGGGCCATCAAGTTGGCCTCTGGCAATCGCAAATAGCGAATAATCAGCAAAACTCATCAACATACCACCGTGCAAGGCACCCCCGGAATTTACATGGCGCCGTTCGGAATAAAACGCCGTGCGGTTTGTACCATCAGCATTTTCCTTAAGGAATAAAGGGCCAATCATATCTTCAAAAGGATCATCGCCACCCCAAGCCCGGTAACCATCGGCCATTAATTGCTCATTCATTGATGTCATAAAATTAATCCTGATCGATTTTTATTATACTGGCTTCAATGCCGCGAATGCCCTGTTCATCAGGAATATAGTACGCAACAAGGATGCGCCCATTATCAAGCAGCGTAGCAGAAGGGTAACCTGTATCACGGCTGCGGCTGTCATCTCGAATAATGATCTCCGGAGCATCAGCTATATCCTGGCCCACATTCACCAACCGCGCGCGCACGCCCATGGGTTCATGGCGGTAACCGTAAACCAGAAACAGTCTCCCGTCCGGCAATACCAGCGCATCATACGGGTGGCCAATAACATCAATTGTTTCCAAAGCACCAAAAGCTTTACCGTCTGCGTCAGACTGCGCAATTATCAGCTTGTCATCATTGTTGGTTGTCCGGTGAAAAATAGTTACCTTATTTTCAGGCCACAGCGCCAAAGTTGGTTCCTGCAGCGATCCATCTTCCCGGATGAAATATTGATCCGTTACCTGCCATGTCTCACCGCCGTCACATGACCTTAAAATACGGGAACAATCAAATTTGCTGCCGTTCAGGCCACGCAAATATGCCGCCAGCAGCATCTCGCCATTATCAAGCTCTACCATACGCCCTTTCAGAGCGGCGCTACCGGTTATTTCGGGCCAGCGAGACGGCGCAACAAGTGGGTCACGCTCCAATTCAAAAGGCCTGGACCATGTGAGGCCTTCATCATCGCTGAACCGAACATAGCTGCTGTGATAAATATAGCCCGCGCCAAGATAGTCTGCGCCGTAGGGTTTGTGGCCTGTAGCTGTCAGTTTATCAGAAAACTCTTTGGTTACCGGATACCAACGAAAACTATATTGAAACAATCGCCCGCTTTTACTGATAAACAAATTACCATCTTGGTCCCCGGCCTCTGCGTGAACCGGTAATATGGATGGTTCCCCTACGGGCAACAGGTCATCACCAAGTTCTACAAAAGCGACATGTGACCTGAAATGCACATGATCAACACTGTTGAAATCGTCCTCTGCGATGTCCCCTAAAAGCCAGCGGTGATCTGGCGCTCGGCGAAAAGCCAGTAATGTCTTCCCGGCCTCTGTTGTAACCACAGAGGGAAATGCGGCAAAAAATCGCCTTGAACGATATAGAGTATGATGTGAAACGACTTTCGCAGTCACTATAAAGCCTCATTTTAGCAGGATAAATTGGATAGTCTGAAAAGGACGCGACAGTAACTTTAAAATCTACGCACTAAAGTCTCTTTTTCGCTCACAATTACGGCAACTCACCTTGACCTATTGGGTTATGCGTAGCAGTTTCCTATATAGTAATTAACTTGCCAATAGAAATTTAGGCTGAATTCAGTTCAGTCTACAGAGTTTAGGACGGAGTATCACGCATGAAAGGCATTTGGGCCCTCATTAAAGCAATCGGTAAATTCATTCAGGGATTGGGCACTCTCGCGCTTGGCTCCCTTGTGCTGGTCTTTATCATTGCTATTATGGCCGTAAGGACACCTACGCCTGCGCCCAGCGTGCCAGATGGTGCCGTACTTGTGCTTTGGCCTAACGGACAAGTTGTTGAACTGGAAGAATTTCCTGATCCCCTTGAGGCATTGCTACCGGAATATAACCGCAGACCCGCCCAAACCAGCATTCATGATATCACCACGGCCCTAAAGCGCGCCAAAGATGATGACCGAATTGCAGGGCTAGCACTTATCACCCATTCAATGGGCGGCATTTCACCCAGCCATATGCATACAATCGCAGCCGCTATTCGCGATTTCAAATCAACAGGTAAAAAGGTATATGCCCTATCATTGGCGTACTCCCAAGAAGGCTATATGCTCGCGGCAGAAGCTGACAAAGTTTATATGAACCCACAAGGAAATGTTATTCTCAGTGGTTATGGTTCCTACCCAATGTATTATCGTGGACTGCTCGATAAAGTCGGCGCTACTGTTAATGTTTTCAAAGTAGGCAAATACAAATCTGCGGTTGAGCCTTTCATCCGGGACGACATGTCTCCGGCTGCCAAAGAAGCTAATTTGGCCTTCCTCAACAACCTTTGGGGTCAATATACAAAGTCCGTTGAAACAGCACGAGGCCTTGAGACAGGTTCCCTCCAAGCCAGCATTACGGCTATGCCTGCAAACTTGCGCGCAGCAGACGGGAAATTTGGTGCCCTTGCTCAAAATACAGGCCTTATTGATGAATTGGCGCCGCAAGGTGTATGGCGCGCTGCTCTAATGGCCGAATTTGGCAGCAACAGCAGCGGTGACAGCTTTAACCAAATCCACTATCAAACGTATCTTTCTGCCACCGACCGTAAAGGTCGCAGTGGTAATGATATTGCCATTATAACAGCCCAAGGCCCTATTGTAATGGGCGACGGGCCTATATCGGTTACAGCCGCAGAAACAGTTGTCGGCTATATTCGAAGTGCCCGCATCAATACCGATACAGCAGCAATTGTACTGCGCATTAACAGCGGTGGCGGTTCTGCATTTGCATCTGAACTTATTCGTCAGGAACTGCTAATTGCGCAAAAGCAGGGTATCAAGGTAATTGCTTCAATGGGCCCTGTTGCGGCTTCCGGCGGATACTGGATAGCCGCTACTGCCGATGAAATCTGGGCGGCACCATCTTCAATTACAGGGTCAATCGGCATCTTTGGCATGATACCCACCTATGAAAAGACACTTGATACAATAGGTGTTCACACAGACGGCGTAGGTACTACACCACTGGCTGGTGCGTTCAATGTAACACGCGCACTTTCAGACAATACAAAAGATATTATCCAGCAATCTATCGAATCCGGTTACACCGAATTCTTGTCTCTGGTTGCAGAAGGCCGCGGAAAAACCATTGAAGAAGTGGATGAAATTGCACAGGGTCGCGTATGGGTAGGTACTACCGCGAAAGAACTGGGCCTGGTGGATCATCTTGGTGGTTTTGACGATGCTGTTAAAGCAGCAGCAACAGCCGCTGATGTAGATGATTATGATGTCGTATTCTACCGTGACTATCCTGTTGAATTTAGGCAGGAGTTGATGGACATCTTAAATTCCACCGTTGGTACAGAAGCACTGAAAACCAGCTCTTTCGGTGGCTTTGATCCGGTTATGCAAAAGCTTATGGCGCTAAAAAAGGAAGCCACATTCCTGACAAACCTGAACGACCCCATGGGCCGCTATGTGGTTTGCATCACTTGTGAGGTTGTCCAATAATGCCGGATACAAAAGTAAAGACCGATGCCGATTGGCGCAGCGAGCTAACACCTGAACAATATCAAGTGTGCCGCTGCGGCGGCACCGAACCTGCTTTTAGTGGAGAATACTGGAACACCAAAACACCCGGCACTTATCACTGTGCCGCCTGTGACATCCCACTTTTTTCCAGCGAAACAAAGTATGATTCCGGCTCTGGCTGGCCCAGTTTTTGGGCAGCAATTGATGCAGACGCCATTGCTGAAAAAACTGATGTCACATTTGGTATGACACGCACCGAAATAATATGTGCCAGCTGCAACAGCCACCTGGGCCATGTATTTCCTGATGGCCCCAAGCCTACAGGCCTTCGCTATTGCACCAATTCGGCGTCGCTCGCATTAAAAATTAAAGAGTAAGCGTTCTCTTTTTTGCAACGCGGTGTCGCCAAACAGCCACCTACTGGTATAATAACCAAATACTTACATTCTTCCCAAGCAAACACGCTCCCAACACTTAGGAGCAGCATGGGAAGAATATAATGACCACCTCAAAACAAACGGTTCTACGTATCGATGGTAGCGCTCGCCGTACAGGCAGCACCACCCGTACACTCTCTGATGAATTGATCAACAGGTTGCAGCCAAGCAGAATAATCGTAAGGGATCTGGCTGACGGCCTGCCTTTTGTTGACGAAGAATGGGTTGGTGCAAATTTCACACCGTCTGATAACCGCAACACAGCACAACAGAAAAAACTGACACTGTCCGACATGCTCATCTCGGAATTAAAAGCAGCTGATAAAATTGTGCTGGGTTTACCCGCTTACAATTTCGGTGTGCCGGCAACCGTAAAAGCATGGGTTGATATGATCGCCCGCGCACGCGTAACTTTTCGCTATACTGAAAATGGCCCGGAAGGCCTTCTAACTGGCAAAAAAGCCTATATCATATTTGCATCCGGCGGCACGCCAGTTGGCAGCGACCATGATTTTGTAACGTCCTATATGAAACATGTTCTGGGCTTTATTGGCATAACAGACGTAACTATTATTGCGGCTGACAAACAAGGTTCAAACGGCGAACTGGCGTTTGCATCTGCACGCAAACAAATCACAGATATCATTGAAGCGCTTAATTCGGTTGCGGCGGCGTAATCGGGTCAAAATCAGATTCGATACTTTGAGCCTTCACATTTTGGACCATGTCGTAAAGATCACCAATTCCGGAATCGCTTAACCCTAAAAACATGACAACAGCCATGGTAGCCATCATTGTGTAAAAATAACTAACCCAGATAAAGCCTGCCTTAAGGAAGGCGCGCACCCACCCCTGATCTTGCCCAACCTTAAGCGCGATGATCAAATACACAGACGTACCAACCCAAAAAATCTCAATAGCGCTCTCCCCTCCAACCGCTGGTACAATGAAAGTGAAGGCCGTTAGAAACACAAACAAAAAGCTGTGGAAATGCAGGGCGAAAACGAGCTGATTAAGGTAGAAACGCTGTTTTCCCCAATGGAAAATTCGCAAAATCAGCGCAAACACGGGCATCAGCACCACCATCGCCCACGGCAACCATTCGTTAAAAAGCTTGTTAAACTCCCGAGGGTTCTGAAGCGCCTCGGCAAAGCCTTCTGTAGCTTTTTTTACAAGACCGGGCACCTCCGGATTGTTTAGGATAAAATCAATATCTTCCTGTTTAATACCATCCCGGACTTGATTGTTGTTTTTAACAAACATGAATAAGTTCACATCATAAGGAAAGGAATCCCCATCAATATTAAAACCATTTCCACTGCTACGGCGTTCCGCCTGTGCCTCTATTTCCCCCATATCGAGTTCAAGCACGCTTTCCAATGCCGCGCGTTGTTCGGGTGAGAAATCTTTGCCTGAATCATTCAATAAAGCCCTAACACGATCCTGAGCTTTGCCAAGGTTTGGTGCAGCACCTTTGTCGCCAGCGGTAGCTCGCTGCACGATTGCCCCCATAAGCTCGCGCAATACGGCACCGCCTGCTTTATCATCGCGGTCAACATTATCTATTGCCTCAATCAAAGACGGTGGCTCAACTACAGTAGGCGGCATGTCAATCAGAGGGGCTTCAATGTCCGCCGTAAGCCGTTCGGTAATTTCGCCCGGTGCCAACAGGCCATCTTTTACTAACTGCTGCTCCAATAATGCTGCGTCTTTCTCAACATCATCAATGATTTGTCGGTGTTCAATTGCCTGCTTCTGCTGCAAGGCAATTTCACGCTGAGCTTCTGCTGCTTTTTCACGCGCGGCTTCTGCGGCCTCGCGGGCAACAATCATTTCGGCTTTTGGTTGAACCTGAATATCGAGGATCAACACATCAGCAAGTCCTAGCGTTGAGAAAAACACAAACAGCAACACCACATACAGCCGGAACGGCGGCAAAAACCGGGCTCGCCGCCCTTCCATAAAGGCGCGCGACAAACCACCGGGCATCAAAACCAGCAAAATAATCGTTTTAATGATTTTACTATCTGTATCGAAGATAGCGTCCATTAATTCACGGAAGAATGTCCAGATAGGGCGGCGCAGATCATTATCGCGTTGGCCGCAAATATGGCAAAAGGGACCAGTGAGGGGTGCCTTGCAATTATGGCAACGCTGTGCTCCGCCGCGTGTATCTGTTTCGATGGATTTATAGCCCTCTAACAGCGCACGCTCTTTACGTAGCCTACGCCGTTTCAGTGCAATCGACCACTTCCGAAAATACCTTAGCATATCAGTCCCTCTAAGCTCTTTATAGCAAAAGACTTTTCAGGAAGCTAGGGCCCATAAAAGGCATATGGAATTTGGCTCTATGCTCGCCCGGCTAAAGCAGCATCACCCACGTACGGGTTGCTTTGGCGTTCTGCCCCAAAAGTTGAAAGGGGGCCGTGCCCAGGTACAAATGTAACATCATTCCCAAGCGGCCAAAGCTTGCTGCTAATTGCGTCCAGAAGTGTATTCAAATCTCCACGTGGAAAATCTGTACGTCCGATAGAGCCTTTAAAAATAACATCCCCTACAAAGGCTACTTTGTTTGCTTCGTTATAAAAAACCACATGCCCCGGTGTGTGCCCCGGTACATATAGAACCGCAAGTTTTTGCTTTCCAACTTCAATTTCATCGCCGTCTTCAAGCCATGTATCCGGTGTACAACACCGTAAGCCCGCCATACCGTAATTGGCTGCATGTTCCTCGATCTGGTCTAGCCAGAATTTGTCTTCTTTGTGCGGGCCTATTATCGGCAAACCAAGCTTATCCTTAATGTCTGCCGCCCCGCCAGCATGGTCCAAGTGGCCATGGGTTAGAAGAATTTTGACCAGCTTAACGCCCAATTTTTCCACATGAGCAAGAATTTTGTCTGCATCACCCCCCGGATCAACCAGCGCGCCCTCCATGGTTTCATCACACCAAATAATACTGCAATTTTGGGAAAAGGCCGTTACGGGGATAATTTGTGCTTTTAACATGAAAACTCCTGAACGATTTTGCGGCAAGCATAATAACATGCCGCTATGCTGGCAAGACCTGCTCAGGCCTTATTACAGGCCCAGGGTCATCCCTTACATGTTTAAAGGCCTTGCATGGCACCTCACCCCTATGAGACAAACCTTAAAACAGGCTAGGGCCGAAACTATGTTCAAAATTCTGAATATCGTAACAATCGTCGCGTTGTCTGGCTGTGCAATCATTAAAGTACCAGTTAAAATAGCAACCACCACAGTGTCTGTTGCTGCCAAAGCCGTGGAAACAGCCGTATCCGCTGTTAGCACCACAGCGTCAATTGCTGAAACAGCCGTTAGTGCTACATCAACAGCCTTAAGTGTTAATGCGAAGAAAACCGATCTTGCACTTGGCATCAGCAAACAAAGCATAAATTTGTTAACCAAGGATACTCCCGCCAAGGACATAGCTGCGGATGCTCCACCAACAAATTGAAACTGTGATTAAGTGTGACACAGGTTGACAAATAGCAGGCCATATGATCAATTTATTTTAGAACTAAAATAAATATATTCAGGAGAAAACCATGGCAGAGAAACAAAAGCCTTTGACCAGTGTAGACCTCACCAGTGAGGACATCCACTGGAAGCAAGACATGAGCTATGGCTCCTATCTTCAAATGGACGACCTTCTGGCGTGCCAAAAACCAATTTCTGGCCACCATGATGAAATGCTGTTCGTTATTATCCATCAGGCATCTGAATTATGGATGAAACTGTGCTTGCATGAAATCGGGGCAGCCATGGAAAGCGTAAAAGAGGACAATCTTGGCACGGTTTTTAAAGGGTTATCGCGCGTAGCCCGCATTCAGGCAAACCTGCAGCAATCATGGGATATCCTGTCCACACTTACGCCAGCGGATTATGCTTCTTTCCGTGATGATCTTGGCCAAAGTTCTGGCTTTCAGTCATTTCAATATCGTGAAATAGAATATCGCCTTGGCAACAAAAATGCCAAAATGGCAGAGGCCCACAAAGATGTGCCTGAGCGCTACGAACACCTGCAACAAGCACTTGATACACCAAGCTTTTACGAACTGTGCTTACAACTTTTAGCACGTCGCGGTTTTGACATTCCGGCAGAGGTGCTAGACCGCCCTTGGAGAGAACCTTATGTTGCACACGAAAAGGTTGAAGCAGCATGGTCTGCAATTTACCGCGACACTGAAAAATACTGGGACTTGTACGAGCTTGCGGAAAAGCTGGTTGATTTGGAACATCACTTCCACCAATGGCGCTTTGCCCACATGAAAACAGTTGAACGTATCATTGGCTATAAACGTGGTACCGGCGGTACGGCCGGGGTAAATTATCTTATGAAAGCGCTGGACCTGCGTTTCTTCCCGGAACTTTGGACCGCCCGGACAACGATATAAAGTTAGCACTCCTATGAACAAAATTTACGACATAAGCCAGCGCATCCGTTCAGACATTCCGGTTTGGCCCGGCGATAAAGCTTTCAGCCTCAAGCGCACGTGGTCCATCGAACCCGGCAGCCCGGTGAATGTTAGCGAGATGTCTTTATCCACCCATACCGGCACACATGCCGATGCACGCCTGCATTTTAAAGATAGCGGTGTTGACTGCGCGGACACGCCGCTTGAACCTTATATCGGCCCCGCAATCGTGTTGGATATTTCAGACCAAATAACCGACATGGTACAGCCTGAGCATCTTAAAGCTTTGCCCGACCGTGTTGAGCGTGTTTTGCTAAAATTATTCCCTGCGTTCCCGCATGATGGCTGGGAACCGGAGTTTCCGGCAATCAGCGTGGCTGCGATCGAATATCTGCATGAACGCGGCTGTATATTAATTGGTACTGATGTGCCGTCCCTTGACCATCAGGAGGCAAAGCAGCTCAACGCTCATTTTGCCGTGGATAAAGCCGGAATAGCAATTCTCGAGGGGCTGGTTCTCGACGATATAACTGAGGGCACCTACGAACTTATCGCCCTGCCCCTGAAAATTGAAGGCGCAGACGGCAGCCCGGTACGCGCCATTTTAAGGACCCTGTAATGCGTAAATATTCACTCGAATGGTGCCGCGCACAAGACACCGCTGATCCACTCGCAGGCCATAAAGCACGCTTCGATATGCCCGAAGGCGTTATCTACATGGACGGCAACAGCCTGGGCCCCTTGCCAAAGGGTGTCAAAGAACGGCTTGCAACTGTGGTGCAGCAAGAATGGGGTAACGACCTGATCAAAAGCTGGAACACAGCTGACTGGATTAATTTACCGTCCCGCGTGGGAGCCAAAATTGCACCTCTGATTGGTGCAAAACCCACCGAAGTGATAATGGCTGACAGCACATCTATCAACATATTCAAGGCAGTTGCTGCAGCTTGCAAAATGAACCCGGGTCGCACACAAATTCTTAGCGAACCAGGGAATTTTCCAACTGATCTCTATATGGCGCAAGGCCTGACAGAATTCATGGAAGGCAATTACACACTTGAAACCGTTGACCGCGCTAACATCATTGATGCGATCAGCGCAGAAACTGCCGTGGTGCTGTTAACACAGGTTCATTATGTCAGTGCTGATATGCTGGACATAAAAGCCATAACCAAAGCTGCGCATGACAAAGGCGCACTTGTGATATGGGACTTATGCCATTCGGCTGGCGCAGTACCTGTTGACCTCACAGCAGCCAATGCCGATTTTGCTGTTGGCTGCGGCTATAAATATTTAAACGGTGGCCCCGGCGCACCTGCTTTTATTTATGTCGCGGAACATCATCACAGCAAAGTACAACAACCCTTAACAGGATGGTTCAGCCACAAAGCCCCTTTTGATTTTGTCGATGATTACGCCCCCACAGATGGCATCAAGCGCATGTTGGTGGGTACCACAGGTGTACTCGCGGCCTCAGCGCTGGACAGCGCCCTTGACGCGTTTGAGGGCGTTGATTTAGAGATTCTCAGAGAAAAGTCCGTTGCGCTAACGGATATGTTTATCGCGCTGACGGAAAAACACCTGAGCAAACACCACGTAGAGCTGACCACCACAAAAGACAGCACACGCCGCGGCAGCCATGTGTCGCTCACACATGCAAATAGCTATGCGATTATGCAAGCGCTGATCGAACGCGGCGTGATCGGCGATTTCCGCGCCCCCAATTATTTGCGTTTTGGTTTCACACCGCTTTATCTGGGGTTTGAAGATATCCACCGTGCAATAGAAATCATCAGCGACGTACTACAATCAGGCATCTACCGTGAAGCGCACTACAATGAAAAGAGCGCTGTTACGTAAGGAAAACCCTCCTCTGCCAACAAAAAAGCCCAGCAAATGAATGCTGGGCTTTCTCTACTGGCTGGAGCGGCAGGGATCGAACCTGCGAATGCCGATACCAAAAACCGGTGCCTTACCGCTTGGCGACGCTCCATCAAGCGTGAGGCGGTTTTTATAGAAAGCTCCCGAACCTGTAAAGCCCTTTTTCCTGCTTTAGCTGATATTGTTACTGCTATCGATTAAATCCTTAATTTATTTGGGAAATTCTTGAGCCAAATGTAAAAATGCCGCTAAGGTACAGCAAGCAGAAAGGCGCAACATGACGGTTTTGGTTACAGGGGCGGCAGGCTTTATTGGCATGCATGTATGTGCAGCCCTTCTTGCGCGCGGCGAAAAGGTTGTCGGCATTGATAATTTGAACGCCTATTATGACCCTGCCCTTAAAAAAGCGCGGCTGGACACACTCACCTGCGATGCTTTTAGTTTTCATGTGTGTGATTTTTCAAATGCCAGTGATCTGGCCACTGCCACAAAAGGCATACAGCTAAAAGCGGTAATCCATTTGGGTGCACAAGCCGGTGTACGCTACTCAATTGAAAACCCAGGTGCCTATATTCAATCGAATCTGGTGGGGCATGCGAATATTATAGAGCTATGCCGACACAGCGATTCGCTCAATCATCTTGTTTATGCCAGCTCCAGCAGCGTATACGGCGGCAACAAAAAACAGCCCTTCAGTGTTGACGACCCCGTTAACACGCCTGTTTCTCTGTATGCCGCCACGAAACGCTCTGATGAGCTTCTGAGCCAAAGCTATGCGCACTTATATGGGCTGCCACAAACAGGGCTCAGGTTTTTCACGGTTTACGGCCCCTGGGGACGCCCGGATATGGCGCTGTGGCTCTTCACAGAAGCAATTCTGAACGGTAAAGCAATTCAGGTTTTCAACCACGGTGATATGGCCCGGGATTTCACCTATATTGATGATATTGTTACAGGCATTCTGAGTGTACTGGATGGCCCGCCCGGCTCCGGCGGCAACAATGCATTTGGCAACCCCGCGCCGCACAGAATATATAACATTGGCAACAACAAACCCGAACCGCTGCTGCATATGATCGATGTGCTGGAAAATGCGATTGGCAAAAAAGCCGAGCGACAGCTTGAACCCATGCAGCCGGGGGATGTGAAAGAAACTTACGCCGACACATCTGCTCTGGAAGCAGACTTCGGGTTTAAAGCCAGCACTTCCATTGAGGTCGGCATTCCGAAATTCGTTAACTGGTACCGAAAGTTTTACGGGCGCTAACCAGCAACCAGTTGATCTGCTAAAATCCACCAGTCTGGATATTTTTGCATCAATAACTTTTCAGCGTCCTGAGCCGCACCTGCCGTTTCAAACAATGCAAAACAGGTTGCGCCGCTGCCTGACATGCGCACCATCTGTACATCGTCGAGCGCCAGCAAAGCTTGAAGCACATCAGAGATTATCCCACACAAAGCTTTCGCAGGCACCTCCAGATCATTCGAAGTTTTCTGCTCAAGCCACCTCATAAAATCAACAACGCCTGATGGATTCCACTGTGGCAAACGGAGTGAATAGTCGGTCTTTTTTTTGTGAAATGCCTGATTTTCATGAAATGCCTGAAAAACTTCCGGCGTTGAAACCGCATGCCCCGGATTTACCAATAAAACACCGAATGCCGCTGGCAACATTGTTTTCTCGATAACCTCGCCAATTCCGGTTACTTGAAGTGGGCTACTATATAAACAAGCGGGTACATCCGCCCCTAGCGTTAGGGCAACCTCTTCGAGCTTCGCCATGGATAAGCTCAAGTTCCAAAATTCATTTAAGGCTAGCAAAGTTGCTGCGGCATCAGCAGAGCCTCCGCCAATTCCTGAAGCGATTGGCAGGTTTTTTACCAACTTAATATGGACACCATGCTGTGTACCTGACCGCACCTGCAAGGCACACGCAGCCTTAAGGACAAGGTTTTCATCCTTGGCACCTACCGCGTTTAATGCATCAGCGAAGGGCCCTTCAATCTCAAGTGAAACATCTTCACCTGAGCGAACGGTAATTTTATCCCCGCGCCGGGTAAAAGCAAAAAGGCTTTCAAGTTCGTGGTACCCGTCTGCTCGTTGCCCAACCACATGCAAAAACATGTTAAGCTTCGCTGGTGCGGTGCGGGTAACGCAGTTTACCATTGGTTTAACCCCCGGCCATCACACATTTATGATGGCACCATGACGCCAACTTCAAGCTTCTTTAAAAGCTCTGCCAGCTCTTCACCTTCTGCTCCACTGTCAATCGCGTGACGCCACTGAAAGCGCGCTTCAATTTTACGTTCAACCTGCCAGTAAGCGTCGCCCAAATGAGTATTGATCGTTACATCATCAGGTTCCAGCCGTACCGCTTTTTCCAAAACCTCAACAGAACCTTCGTAATCGCCGGTTAAATAGTAAACCCAGCCAAGGCTATCAATAATAAAACCATCATCAGGACGCGCGGCAGCAGCCGTCTCTATCATACGTTTTGCTTCGGCGATATGCAGGCCTTTTTCGATCCAGGTGTAGCCCAAGTAATTTAGCACGGCGGGCTGATCAGGGCTTATCTTTAGCGCTTGTTGCAGATCTTTCTCCGCCATTTCCCAATTCTCCAGACCCTCGTATGACATGGCTCTCGAGAAATAAATTCTCCAATTATTCGCCCTAGTTTTGCTTATCGCTTCAATTGCTTTGTTGTAAAACCCGATACTTTCTTCAAATGCCTCACGCTGCTGCAGAATATTTGCCAGACTTTGCAGCATGCCTACATCCCTTGGTGATTGCCGCAGGCGGTTTCTTATCAGCTCTTCTGCAAGGTCTGTCCGCCCTCCTGTACGCAACACATTTATTCTGCGGATATCTGCCAGTCGCCGCATAATACTACCAACTGGCACATTATTGTAGGCGGCAGCTGCAGCGTCTGTATTGCCTTCCTGTTCCAGCAGTTCACCCAGCAAGAAATGAACATCGCTTACTTCGGGGGTTAAATACGAAGCAATACGCGCATATAATACCGCCGCTTGTAGTGATTTTCCCTGCGCAAATTCTGTCGCAAGCCGAAAAAATATCATACCAGCCGCACCGTTTGGCGTAGCTGCCAATTGTGACGGCCTTTTGCCCTTGGTGATCAAACTGCCTTCCCGCAGCAGGAAGTTATGATTTTTAAAACGCCTTAACTGCTCGCCCAGGAACGTGCGGGCCTTTGCTCCTTTACCTTCTCGATACAGCATGTCTGCATAAGCGATAGCTGGTTGTAGCGATACCGGCGGATTAGACTGAGTAAGCAGTACATACTGTGTTTCAGCCTCATCATAGCGTTCCGCATAGTCAAGTATGTAGGCCGTGTGTTCTTCAGCGATAGATTTTAATTGTTTGTCTTCAAATAGCGGAACAAGCGCCAGTTTTGCAGCATCCATATCCCCTTCGCCGCCGTAACTCCATGCACGTAGCAAGGGGGAAATAAGAAATCCAAAGCCTGACAAAGGGCCATTTTCAAGGCGCGTACGCACACCGGGCCAATCGCCAGCCTTATAGGCACCCAGCACGTGCATGAGCCGCACCAAATCGTCGTCTTCTTTGAAACCGCCTTTTGCAATTTGCGCTGCCAGCTCGGCGGCTCTTTCTGTTCTGCCGCCGTATAACAGCTGAAAAAAGGCCCGGTCTGCTACATATTTGCTCTCAGGATCTGCAGCCAATGCCTCAAGAAAATAATCTGCGGACTTACTATAGTTAGCATCATGTTGAGCTTGCGTTGCAGCCAAAAAAGCGCCGTATATACTGTCGGAATCGTGCTGTACTTTGAATTCGCTGTACAGAACAGAAGGTACAGGGGCCACATTCGGCGAGACAGTTTGCACCCCGCAACCACTAACAGCCACAGACAATAAAATCGCCAAAAGCGCTTTCTTATTCATGAAATCTCTTCGTTTGATTATGCGCTACCGCCAAGCCTGATCGCAGATCACATATTTGGGTAGTTTGGTCCACCGCCGCCTTCTGGTACCACCCAGTTAATATTCTGCGTATAATCCTTAATATCACAGGTTTTACAATGCACACAGTTCTGAGCGTTTATTTGCAGCCGCTTTTCGCCGCCCGCTTCGCCAATAAACTCGTAAACACCCGCCGGGCAAAAGCGCTGCTCAGGTCCGTCGTAATCTTTCAAATTAATGCTTATTGGAACATCCTGATCTTTCAGCATCAGATGAACAGGCTGGTCTTCCTCGTGATTGGTATTTGAAAGAAACACAGAAGACAACTTGTCAAAAGAGAGCTTCCCATCTGGTTTAGGATAGTCAATTGGCGCGCACTCCGCCGCTTTCTTAAGCGATGCATGGTCCACATGCGGATGCTTGAAGGTAGGCATCAAGAAACCAAGCCCCAATGTATTCATCCACATATCAAAGCCCGAGTAGATTGTGCCCCAGAAAATACCAAATTTCGAAAGTGCAGGCCGTGCGTTACGCACTTTATGCAGGTCTTTATGTATCCAGCTGTTTTTAAAAGCGTCAGCATAGGACGTAAGCTCTTTTTCGCCTTCTGATCCCGCAGCGACAGCTTCAAAGGCGCATTCAGCGGCCAACATGCCCGATTTCATTGCAGTGTGCGTACCTTTGATACGCGGCACATTAAGGAAACCGGCGGCACAGCCAATAAGCGCGCCGCCAGGGAAATGAAGCTTTGGTACAGATTGCAATCCACCTTCATTAATTGCCCGTGCACCGTAAGCAACACGGCGGCCACCTTCGAGAATTTTCCTGACCTCAGGGTGCGTTTTATACCGCTGCATTTCATCGAACGGTGACAAGTGCGGGTTTTCATAATCAAGCCCCACCACAAAACCAATCGCTACCTGATTATTTTCCTGATGGTAAATAAACCCGCCGCCAACTGTATTTTCAAGTGGCCAGCCTTGTGTGTGTATCACCCTGCCTGGCACATGTTTCTCAGGCTCAATATCCCAAAGCTCTTTAATGCCTATTCCGTAGGTTTGATGCTCGCAATTTTCTCGTAACTTAAACTTGCTCTCCAGTTCTTTGGAAAGTGATCCTCTGCAGCCCTCCGCAAAAAGTGTGTATTTGGCATGCAGTTCCATGCCCGGTTCATGAGATGCTTTTGGTTCACCGTTTTGGCCAATGCCCATATCACCCGTTGCCACACCCTTAACGCGGCCATCTTCGTGGTAGAGTATCTCGGCACCGGCAAAACCTGGGTAAATTTCAACCCCCATGGCTTCTGCCTGTTCAGCAAGCCAGCGACAAAGATTACCAAGCGACAGCGTATACATGCCTTTATTTGACAAAAGAGGTGGCATAATAATATGCGGCAGCGCTGTTTTGCCTGTTTCAGACAACACCCAGTGCTGATTATCAACAACTGGCGTATTTAAAGGGGCACCTTTTTCCTTCCAATCAGGGATTAGCTCATTCAAGGCAATGGGATCAATCACTGCACCTGAGAGAATATGCGCACCAATTTCAGACCCTTTTTCAACAACGCAGACCATCAATTCCTGGTCTTTTTCCTGCGCCATCTGCATCAGCCTGACCGCCGCCGATAATCCGGAAGGACCACCACCAACAATTACTACATCAAATTCCATGGATTCGCGTTCCATGTGCCACTCCTTGTACTGAATTACTGCCCAAAGCCCACCTGCTAGGGCATTTAGCCCTAACGTGGACCATCCAAGCGTGCTTTCAAGTGTTATGCCTTCGCAGGCAGAAAAGGTCAAACTGTTGAGGAATTTCAAAGCCTTTTGTCCGTAACGACAATCGCTGCATACAGAAAATTAAATTTTTAACTGCATTTGGTAACTTTCAGCCGCTATATTGGGCCTGTTGAATAAATTGGACCGTATAAACAATGCCGCAAACACAGGAAAACATTTATCCAGCAGCCTTGCTTGCATGGCACATTGCCATGGGGGCGGATGAAGCAATTGATGAAAATCCGGTTGACCGGTTTGTTGCGGCACCTCCACCAGTAGCAGTGATGCCTGAGGCAAAGACAGCTGGTCAAACCCCTGCCGCTGGGCAATCCCCTGCCCAAAAGCCAACACCTATTGCTGCACGCCCGGCACAGCCTACTATCGGCGCCGGGGCAGCAGAGGCCGTAAAAGTAGCTGCCGCGTGCAATTCCCTTGATGAATTGAAGGCTGCGCTGAATAGCTTCGACGGCGGTCTTTTAAAGCGATCCGCAAAAAATACTGTCTTCGCTGACGGCGTTCCGGGTGCCCCCTTGATGGTTATAGGTGATGTCCCTGGCAGCGAAGATGACCAAACAGGCCTGCCATTTGTTGGCCAGGCGGGCCAGCTTTTGGATAAAATGCTGGCCGCAATTGGTATGACCCGTGCTGAAAACGCCTATCTTTCAACCGTGGTGCCATGGCGCCCTCTGGGCAACAGCAAACCGGATGCTGCCCTGCTGGCTGTTTGCAAACCTTTTACTGAACGCCATATAGAGCTCGCGGCGCCCAAAGTGGTGCTTGGATTAGGCGGGGCGCTTGGCAAAGCCATATTTGAAACACAGGATAGCATCTCGCGGCAACGAGGGCGCTGGCAGGAATTAACCACCACCAGTCAAACAATTGCCCTAATAGCCACGTACCACCCCACCTATTTACTGAACCAACCGCACCAAAAAGGTAATGCTTGGCGTGACCTTTTAGCGGTGAAGGAGAAACTGGTATCTTAGTGCGTATCACATTGGCCGCGTTCCTTATGGCCACCTTCCTGTTTTCTTTCTCCAGCACTGTGGATGCCGCAGCAAAAGAAAATGCGTCGGTTATCCCCACTGTATTAAACAAAACCGACATTAAGCGGTATCAGCGCATCTTCGAACTGCAAGACCAAGCGCGATGGAAACAGGCCGACAAATTAATCAAACAGTTGGATGACCGTATTCTTATGGGCCATGTCCAATTCCAGCGCTATATGCACCCCAAGGGATACCGTAGCAACTACAGCGAACTTGCTGCATGGCTCAAACGCTATGCTGACCACCCCAGCGCTTGGCGCGCATACCGGCTGGCTCGCAAGCGCCAAGGCAAGGCACGCGCACCGAGGCGCCCTATTGATACACGCTACCCTGGTGTTACCGGGCAATCTGCTGCTCCCAAGCCACCCCTTCCGCGTCGCAGTAGGCTTGAACGCAAGGCAGTAACAACCTATTTCGCCAATGTTCGCCGCTATGTACGCCGCGGCACGCCCGAGCGTGCCGAAAAACGCTACTGGGCAATGGAACAGCGCGGGCTGCTGGTGCCGCATGAAAAGGCCGAAGGTCTGGAACGCATCGCAGCCAGTTATTATTACAACGGCAATGATTTCAAAGCCTTAAAGCTGGCAACACTTGCCACGGATTTTGCGCGTGAACTTGAGCCCGCAAGCGACTGGGTTGCAGGACTTGCAAATTGGCGCATGGGCAACATCAAGGCCGCGCACCAGCATTTCAAATATTTGGGTGAAAGTGAACGCGCCGGTGACTGGCTGATATCCGCCGGTAACTTCTGGGCAGCCCGCGCTGCATTCCGGTTGGGTGATACCTACGGCGGCACTCAGTCGTTGAAATCTGCCAGCAGTATGAATGAAACCTTTTACGGCCTTCTCGCAGCCCGCCAACTGGGCATTGAAACCAATATTGACTGGTCGGTCCCCAATTTGGATCAAGGAGCCATAAACAACCTGCTGCGTCACCCTGCTACGCGGCGCGCAATTGCTCTTACAGAAATCAGCCGTGATGACGTTGCTGACGAAGAACTGCGCCTTTTGTGGGGCCGCAAAGGCACTGCCGTTCAGGACGATTTACTGGCCTTGTCTGCCACTCTGAACTTACCTGCAATACAAATACGCCTTGGCCGCACAGGCGGCACAGGCCACCCTGCTCCCACCTCCACACGCTATCCCTTGCCTGACTGGATACCAGCAGGCGGTTACAGCGTTGACCGCGCAATGATATTTGCCATGGTTCGCAAAGAAAGCGATTTCCGCAGCCGGGCCAAAAGCCGTGTCGGCGCAGGCGGCCTGATGCAGGTAATGCCCGCCACCGCGCGCTGGATCACCCGCAATGGGTCCCTGCTGAGGAAAAACCGCCACCGGCTTTTTGAACCTGAATTTAACATGGCGCTTGGCCAACAATATATTGAGCACCTATTGGCCATGGATTATGTGGACGGTAACATTCTGATGGCGCTTGCAGCCTATAATGGCGGGCCCGGCAGCCTGGTGAACTGGCGCGGCGAAGTAGACTACAAGCAAGACCCCCTGTTATTTATCGAATCGATTGGCTTTTATGAAACCCGTAATTATATAGAACGGGTGATGGCAAACCTGTGGCTGTACCGCATGCGACTGGGCCAAGACACACCCAGCCTTGATGCACTTGCCTCAGGCGCATGGCCAACACTTGAATATCTGGATACAGACGAAACGCCCGCAGCCCTGCGCCGCGCCGTTACCCTCACCACCGGAAGGACCGCCACCAGTGCCGAAGATTGACGAAAGCCGCGATTTTATTCCGGTGAATATTGCCGTACTTACCATTTCAGATACCCGTACCTTTGCTGATGACCGCTCAGGCGATACCCTTGCCGGGCGCGTAGAAGCCGCCGGGCATTCTGTGGCCGAGCGCTCTATTGTAAGAGACGACAAATCGTCCATCACCAGCCAATTGGAAACATGGATCGCAGACGCGGATATTGACGTAATTATTTCAACGGGCGGCACCGGCCTAACAGGCCGTGATATTACACCCGAATGCTTTGAACCCCTTTATACCAAGCCAATTCCGGGCTTTGGCGAACTGTTCAGAATGCTTTCGTATGATTTGATTGGCACCAGCACGATACAAAGCCGCGCCACAGGCGGCCTTGCTGGCACCACATTAATGTTCGCCCTGCCAGGTTCAACGGGTGCCGTAAAGGACGCATGGGACCAAATACTGGTTACCCAGTTGGATAACCGCTACCGGCCCTGCAATTTTGTGGAAATGATGCCGCGCTACGGCGAAAAATAAAGCTACCGGTTGCGCCCGCCACCAAGCCTTGCTAACAATCCACCAACACGCACTTTCGTTTGGGGGATTTTTTGATGCGTATTATTACCGTCTTTTTATTGCTGCTTTTTTCTCTCAGCGGCGCTGCGTTAGTGAGCGAAGAAGAAAAGCCGAACACAGCTGCAACAGAAGCCGACTATCAGCAAGCACTCTCCGACTATAAAAAAGCGGCGGACGCATACGACATCAAAAACCTTGGGGTTTTTGCCTATCGGGCTTATAAATTGGCATTTGAGCTGCACCCCCATGACAAAAAAAACATCGCACAGTTAGCTTTGCAGTATGGTCGGTCACTCCCAATAAACCGTCACAGAATGGCTGTTTTAGAAAAGGCACACGAGCTCTATGAAGAAGCGTGGCCTGAAGGCGACGCGGCGCATATAGACGCATTGGTCGCACTTGCTTCGGATTATGCAAGGCATAGGTATGACAAGGATTCAACTAAGCTTTTCAAAGAAGCCCGAAAAATAGCCGAAAATATTTACGGGAAAAATAGTATTGAAGTTGCCGAGGTTTATGTAGCGGAGAGCCAAAGCTCTCAAAAGCACTGGAAAGGTATAGATTCCTATGGGAGTAAAGCGGCTAGCAAAGCTCGTAAAATACTAAAGAAAATCCCGGCCGAAATTTCTGAACTGCCACTTGCAAAAGTTTATTTTGCAGAAGGGAAGTTTGAATTAGTTCATGGCAGCGCCGAATTCGCTACCAAGTCCCTCGTTAAATCTTTGGAAATCCAAAATAGGCTAGCGCCAAGCCATCCAGCAACAATTATAAATCACGCTTTATTAATAGAGGCTTATGAACGCCTTGGAAAACGACATGAGGCAACCAAACATTGCATAGCCATAGCAAAAACTTCGCCACAATACGACAATCAAGAACTGCTCCCAATCTTTAAACCACAACAGGTTTTCCCAAAAAACCGAATTGAACCAGCCAGAGTTGAACTAGCGTTCTCGGTCGATGAAACTGGTTTTGTCACTGATCCCGCTATTACCTTGTCAGAAGGTCACAAAGATTTTGAAAAAGTCGCGCTCGAAACGATCCTACGTTACCGCTACATCCCGGCAGTTCGTGACGGGCAAAGGATCAAAGTTCACGGCGTCAAACAGACGATGACATGGACAGTGCAAAGATAACCGATCCGCAAAGTCACTATGTCAAGAGGTCAAAGCGCAATATTACCAACTAACCCAATTTCTCTCTTCCCCTGCCTGCCTCTGTCGCCTAGTCTCTGCGGCACCACAACAGATGACCCGGGGAGGGATCGTGTTTCAGTTCCAACGTATAATATTCGCGCTGTGGCTTGCGGTGTGCGCAAGCTCTGCTGCATTCGCACAAGATAACGCTGCCGGCAGCGGCACTTTAAGTATATTGAAAAGCTTTGTTGCCTGGATCGTTGGTCTTATCCACGGCCTCGAAAACTTTGTCTTTTCCAAAGTGACCTTCACTCTCTACGATGTTGTCTACAATGTGCCATGGATTGTTGGATTTCTGGCGCTGCCTATGGTCTTGCTCACGGTTTATTTCGGCTTCATTAACATCACCAGCTTCAAACGCGCATGGCGCATTGTGCGCGGTGATTATCACGATGAAAAAGCCCCCGGCGAAGTTACGCAGTTTCAGGCGCTCTCCACTGCACTTTCTGGCACAATCGGCCTCGGTAATATTGCAGGTGTTGCCATTGCTATTTCTGTTGGTGGCCCCGGTGCTACCTTCTGGATGATCATAATTGGGTTCTGCGCCATGTCGCTTAAATTTGCAGAATGTACGCTGGGTGTGAAATACCGTGATGTACACGAAGACGGCACAGTATCCGGCGGGCCAATGTATTATCTGGAACGCGGCCTTACAGCCAAAGGGGAAGGCTGGGCCAAGTTCGGTAAAATACTTGCCTGGTCTTATGCCATTCTGGCGGTTCCCACCCTCTTGCAAATAGCGCAGGTTAATCAGTCGTATGAAGCTGTTGCCGTAGTTGCAGGGTTTGAAGGTGCCGGGGCTAAATGGGGCTTTGGTATCTTTATCGCCGTACTAACCGCCGTCGTTATTATTGGCGGCATAAAATCAATCGCCAGCGTAACCTCGAAACTGGTACCTACAATGGCCGCCATCTACATACTTGGCGCCTTGGTGATTATTCTCGGCAATGCCTCAGAGGTTCCGGCAGCAATTAGTACAATATTCACGGCGGCTCTCAGTCTTAAAGCGGGTATTGGCGGGTTAATCGGCGTGATTATCATCTCCATGCAGCGCGCGGTTTATTCCACTGAAGCAGGCCTTGGCTCTGCCACCATGGCGCACGCAGCGGCCAAAACCCGGGAACCCGTCTCCGAAGGCATGGTTGCCCTGATGGAACCCTTCATTGATACAGTGGTAGTTTCCACCATGACCGCACTGGTGATTGTGATCACCGGCGTTTACACCCAAAGCAACGGCATGGCGGGCATTTCAATGACATCCGCCGCCTTTGGCAGCGTTTTTGACTGGTTTCCATGGGTACTGGCCGTCGCTGCCTTCTTGTTCGCTTATTCAACCATTATTAGCTGGGGCTATTATTCCAGCCGTGTTTGGGAGTTTGTTTTTGGCGGCAGCAAGCGGTCAATGGTTATATTTAAATCGGTGTTTTGCATCGCGCTAATACCGGGCGCTGCCATTCCGCTTGGGTCGGTTATTTCCCTGATGGACAGTATGTTTTTCCTGATGGCGGTGCCTAATATTATTGGCATCTATATTATGGCACCTGAATTGAAGCGGGATATCAAAAGCTATCTGGCCCGCCTTAAATCAGGTGAAATTAAAGCAACAACCACTTAACCGGTTCAGGGTAGCGCATTTAAACTGCCTTGGTCGCCTAGCATGTTAGGAACAAAGTTATGAAACGGCTTCTCATTTCAGTAATATTGTTACTTGTATTTACTGTGCCCTCTTCGGCTAGTGAAGATGATAAATCCAGCATAGACAAAGTGTTAACCGGTTTTCATACGGCGGCCTCAAAAGCTGACTGGAACACATATTTTAGCCTGATGAGCGACGACGCTATTTTTCTGGGTACGGATGCAGGCGAACGCTGGGATAAATCTTTTTTTCAAGGCTATGCCGCAAAAACAAAGGGTTGGACCTATAGCTTAAAAGAGCGGCACATCAATTTCACACCCGACGGCAACGGCGCGTGGTTCGATGAACTGCTACAAAATGAAAAATATGGCACCAGCCGTGGCACAGGCATACTGATTCGCACACCTGAAGGCTGGAAAATTTCTCAGTACAATCTAACATTTCCAATTCCAAATGACCTCGCCGCCGGAATCACGCAGCAAATTCAAACATTTGAGGCCAGACAAAAAATGGGCCAAGATTAGGTCAGTATGCTTGTCTTGATTAGCGCGCGTATCGCCCGCATGCTTTAGCTGGGTAGAGATAATATCGCTGAGAGGAGGCTGGCCATGCCTGTATCTGGTGTATTAGAGCGTTTCATGGATTATTGGTATGATTTGCCGCGTGGCGAGGACGGTGTTTTACCGCCGCGTTCCGCGATGAAACCTTCTAATCTGCATGATATGCTGCCCCGGCTGGCCTTGTTGAAACGGCTTGACCGCTACAATGTAACAGCCACCATGATGTGCACCGAGCACGACAGCCTCTGGAAAGGTCCAACGGTGGGCATGAATGCCTTTGACCTTACCCCCGCCAATATGCGCGAGAACACAGCAGCCCTGTATAGTGCAGTGTTAGACCAACCTTCGGCGGCCCTTATCCGCGAAACTGTGAGGTTAAAAAATGGCAAGCCTGCAGATGTAGCCTCTTTGTATTTGCCGCTAGCAAACCACTTGGGAGCACCCACCTATATTGTGGGCTGCACAATTTACGAAAAACGTCCCGCCTACAACACCATTAACGACAGGCTGATCCTTGATCACCAACGGGTGCGCAATATTGAATTTTTGGATATTGGTGCGGGCCAGCCAAATTATATGTTTGAGCGCCCCATTCCGCGCGGCCCGGAAACCGGTGATGATAAATGGTGGGCCCGTTTTATGCCCGGAAAATCCCGCGCAAACCCTACACGGCTTGATGCCTAAAACTGCCTTGCTGGTTACATTTTTTCAACCATTTTGAATAACATGTTCGGGAAAAGCCGCTTTACCCATAGCGCTTTCATTTCCGCACCCTCGCCAACGGCTATTTCACGTTTTCCGGCCTTAAAACCTTTCATAATTACCATTGCACAAGCCGTAACATCCATACCTGCGCCAATATTTTTGTCTACCTTGCCAAACTTGCTACCATCGCCTTTCAAGGCATTCTCGGAAATTGCTGTGCGGATAAAGCCCGGTGTGATTGTAGTAACAAACACGCCTTGCGGTCCTACTTCAGCCCTTAGGGCATCAAAGAAGCCCATCACCGCGTGTTTAGCGGCACAGTAACCTGTGCGCTGCTTTGCGCCTATTTTCCCTGCCACAGAAGCTGTTATGGCCATATGGCCACTGCCCTGCTCCAGCATGATAGGCAATACCAGTTTGGTAAGTGCAATTTGCCCAAATACATCCACCTCGAAAAGTCGCCTGTAGGTTGCCATGTCTGTATCCACACAAAGTGAACGCTGGGAAATGCCCGCATTATTGAACAGCATGTCAATGCGCCCGGAAAAGGCTTTGGCTTTAGCAACAATATCGGCCATAGCCGCTTCATCTGTCACATCCAGTGGCAAAATCATAATGTCGTGGTCTGCGGCACCATTCCCGGTGCAGGCTGCTTTTACACGCGACAGTTCATGCTCGCGCCTGGCAGAAAGAATAAGCTTTGCGCCTTCACGTGCCATTTCATAGGCCGTTGCTTCACCAATTCCTGATGATGCGCCTGTAATCCACACAGTTTTACCAGCAAACATAGGGGTTCCCTCCAGCCCGTTGATTTCGACTATGAACATAAGGCAAATTACCGCCACGGCAACCTGCAACCCACCATACATACGGTTTACACAAGCCGTGCTTGATTGTTATATGCCAGTGAGACATTCTAATGATAAGATATTCCAACGGAATCACAGCAGCAAATGCCCCAACACGAGCCAACCTATATGCCAACATTAATCCCTCTCCTGCGTGCAGCCATCAATTCGGCCAAACGCCGCCAGGAATTGTTTCTGCTGCTTACTGTGTTCGCAGGCCTGCTGACCAGCCTGGTTTATGCATCTGCGCTGGAATCTGCTTTCTCGCTGGTAGCAACTGCCGGAGCAGCTGATAACAGCGGAACTGATTATACCGCACTCAGTGAACAAGCCACTGAACATCTACCGTCCTTGATTATGGGTCAACTGGGTTTAATGGTCGTTGCAGGATTTTTACTTCCTCTTTGGGCGCGCGCGGCTAGCCCGGCAGGCTTGTTACCATGGGATGGCAGCCCTGCCTTTTTTCTCAGGCGCGGGATGCTTGGTTTTCGTCACCTAATAACGGCAGCGCTGCTAACCCTTGCCAGCCTGGTCTTTATATTCGTGACAGCAACAGCTTTGGGCTTTGTCGGTGGATCTACAAGTGGTTTTGGGATTGTGCTGGCCCTTACGGTTAGCATTTGGGTCAGCATCGTTTTTTCTGCTGGTGCCAACACAGCAATTATTGCTGCGGCTACAGACCAGCAAATGACCTTCCGTGATGCCCTGGCCAGAAATAAAACATTCCTAAGGCCCATTGCTGGTTCGTTGGCCGTTATATGGTTCGCCTCAATCCTTATTGACGCTGCCCTGGAACCTGCACTCACTGGATTAATTGGTGCTGACACCGGTTTTCAATACCGCGCCCTTGCCTTTCTGAAAGGGGCGCTTGGTTTTATCACTGCCGCGCTGCACATCAGTGTACTTTATAATATTCCCGGCTTATTCCGCACCGACACACAGGCCTAAATCCTACGCTTCAATCTTCACCGTTCCATGTGAAGTTTGCCGGACGTTTTTCCAAAAACGCACGAATGCCTTCGGCAGCATCTTCGCCCTCTTGTGCGTTTTTGAACATCTCGGCGGTTGCTTCATCATCGTCGGCTTGGCCGTCAAGAACGCGCCGAACAACCTTTTTCATGTTGCGCACAGAAAACTGTGAAACCGCCACAATTTGATTGGCAAAGGTCGCCGTTTTTTCTGCGATATTTTCCTCGCTGTGAATTTCATCTATCAGCCCTATTGAAAGGGCTTCACCTGCTTTCATAACCCGGCCAGTGAACAACATTGATTTGGCTTTTGCCGGGCCGACCAAGTCCATCAACTGTTTTGTATCACTGAGCGGATACACAATACCAAGTTTGGCAGGCGTTATGCCAAAGCGTGACGCATCTGTTGCAAATCGCATGTCACAGTGCAAAGCAAGCCCGCATCCACCGCCAAGGCACACGCCTGATATCTGCGCAATGGTTGGTTTTGGGCTATCTGCGAGTGCGCGCTGGGCACTACGAATGGCTCTGCGGTTGCTTTCGCGGCGTGCAGGAGTGGCAGCGATCACTTCAAGTTCGGCTATATCAGCGCCCGCAGAAAAGGCCCCGTTTGAGCTGGAACCAAGTACAATCACGCGCACCTGAATGTCACAGTTTAGTCGCCCCAATGCTACAGGAATTTCTGTCCACATTTCTTCGCTCATGGCGTTCTTTTTTTCAGGTCTGTTCAGCAACAAATACCCAATTGCACCTTCACGCTTTATATATATTGGTTGCGTACTATCAGAAAAATCCATCTCAAAAGCCTTGGTCAAAACATCAAAAACAAAATCAAAAAAGTGAATGCTGGCGTTCTTCCTCAGGAGGGGCGATACAGTCAGCCCCTTCCATGCGAACGCTGTTTACCTTGCTGCTAACGGCCGCCCATTCAAATGATCGCTCATCAGCAAAATTAAAATCTTCCAAAAAATTGCGCGGCAATGGGTCGTGTGATTTCAACCAGTTACCGTAATCTGGCGAATTAACTACAAGCGGAATTCTATGGTGCAGACCGCGCAAGCTGCTTACGGCAGGCGCTGTTAAAATAGCCATTGTCTCTAACCAGTGTTCTCCGTCCGGTCCGTGCCACACTGCCCAAATGCCAGCGAATGCTGTTAATTTTCCGTCTGCTGGCTTCACCAAATGCGGCACCTTACGGCCTGCAACCACCTTCCATTCATACCAGCCGTCACATGGTACCAAACAGCGCTTGCGCTTGATACTTGAACGAAAAGACGGTTTCTCGGCAACTGTTTCAATCCGTGCATTAATTAGCGGTTTATCACCAATTTCCTTTTTCCACTCAGGTATCAGGCCCCATTCAACGGCTGCCAGTTCGCGCTCACCCTTCTCTCCGTTTCTTACTACAAGCACCGGTTGGCGCGGTGCAATATTGTAGCGTTGCGGGATATCGGCCTCAGCCACAACATCAAAGGTGCGGCGCAGAGCCTCAATCCGCGATGTCATTAAATAGCGGCCACACATAAGCCTTGCCTCACAATTGCGGTAGTAGCAAACTCAATGAAATTGCCACCAATAATAACCCAGCGAACAGATAGCACGCTTATGCCAGATGCAAGAAATAATCCCTCCCGACCTCATGTAGGGGTGGGCGCTGCAATATTTAAAGGTGACCTTATATTGCTGATAAAGCGTGGAAAACCGCCAAAAAAAGGCGAATGGAGCCTGCCCGGCGGCGGCCAAAAACTGGGCGAAACCCTACGTGAGGCTATTGTACGCGAGGTAAAAGAAGAAACCGGGTTAAATATAAAAGTTGGCGTTTTGCTGGATGTAGTAGATTTTATCGACCAAAATCACGAGCAAGTGGCTTTTCACTATACTCTGATTGATTTTGTTGCGGAATATACCAGCGGCACACTAGAAGCCATGAGCGATGCAACAGACGCACAATTCTTTTCTCTTGATGAAGCGCTATCGCTTCCTCTATGGACAGAAACCAAGCGTATCATTCTAATGGCTGCCAAGAACCGCAGCTTACTCTAAGGATTACAATGAAACAACAACGCCCCGCAACCAGAAGCATCTACGGTATGCTAATTCTTGTTTTTGCATTATCCGCCTATGCCTTCGGCGTTGCCGCTATAGGTGATTATCTGATCGAAACCCATATGGCAGTGCAGGTTGTTTATTATTTTATCACGGGTACAGTGTGGATTTTCCCCGTTGGAAAGTTACTGCGCTGGATGGCGGATGCTTACAAAGAATAAAGCCACGGCGAATATCTACCGTGGCTCCATATTCTTCAAAAGGCCCCCAAGCTCTACACGCCGGGAAAACTATAACCCTGGAACACTGCCCGCAGGTCTTTTTTGGAAATTTTTCCCGTAGCCGTATGCGGTAATTCATCAACCTTTTGCATATCATCAGGCAGCCACCATTTGGCAACTTTACCCGTTAGATATTCAAGCATTTCTGCATGGTCAATGCTCTGGCCTTCTTCTTCTACAATCACCAGCAAAGGGCGCTCATCCCATTTGGGATGGTAAACACCAATCACACCGGCTTCTGCAACTGCAGGGTGGCCAACGGCAGCGTTTTCAAGGTCTATTGAGCTAATCCACTCACCGCCCGACTTGATCACATCTTTTGCCCGGTCAGTAATTTGCATATAGCCAAATTCGTCCATACAAGACACATCACCTGTATCGAACCAGCCACCTTCATCAAGGATTTCGCCGCCGTCGGATTTGAAATAATTATCCACCACCCAAGGGCCCTTCACCATCAAGCGGCCCGAGCTTACGCCGTCTCGCGGCAATATGTTGCCGTCATCGTCTTTGATACACATTTCGACGCCCATTACGGGACGGCCTTGTTTACACTGAACATCAAGTTTACCTTCAGCGTCCAGATGTTGGATCGCACCATTCTCGCTGCCCAGGCTGCCAAGTGGACTGAGTTCGGTCATGCCCCAAGCGTGGTTTACCCGCACGCCGTAATCATTCTGGAAGGTTTTGATCATTGAACGCGGCACCGCAGAACCGCCAATTGTTACGATCTTTAGGTCAACCATATCTTTGCCTGTTGCCGTAAGGAACTTAAGCATACCCATCCATACGGTAGGCACCGCTGCTGCCATGGTGACCTTCTCACGGTCGATCAGCATATGCAGGGTCTCTGGATCATGCACGGGCCCGTTAAGTACCAGTTTGGCACCAGCAGCCGTCGCAGCATAAGGCACGCCCCACGCATTGGCATGGAACATAGGCACTACTGGCAGGATTGTTGTCAGCGCAGTGATACCAAGCGTATCACCACTAGTTGCTAAAAGCGTATGAAGAAAATTCGACCGATGCGAATATAATACGCCTTTTGGGTTTCCTGTTGTTCCGGATGTGTAACAAAGGCCGCAGGCAGTATTTTCATCAAACGATGGCCAGTTATAATCACCATCTTCAGCTTCTACAAAGTCTTCATAACAAAGAACATTCTTCAGGCTGGTTTCCGGCATATCGTCTTTGCCAACCATAATAATGAAATGCTCAATGGTTTTAAGATCATCCGCGATTTTCTCAATCAAAGGCACAAATGTTACATCAAGAAACAACACCCGGTCTTCAGCATGATTCATTATATAAATAAGCTGTTCAGGAAACAGGCGCGGATTTATGGTATGAGTTACGCCGCCCATACCCGAAGCCGCAAACCAAATTTCCATATGGCGGTGTGTATTCCAGGCAAGTGTACCAACCCGGTCACCATGCTTTACCCCAACACGTTCCAGCGCCTGCGCACATTTTTTCGCCCGCACTGACATAGCTGCATAATTATAACGAAATTCGCCGCCCTCTGGCAGCATAGAAAAAATCTCCCTTTTGGGATGATTTATCGCCGCATGTTCCAGAAATTTAGTGACCAATAATGGCCAATCCTGCATTTGTCCTAACACTATGTTCCCTCCACTGAAAACCCCGAACTGAAAGTAACTATAGGTTTGATAGCAGCATTTTCAAATGCCTTTATGCAGCAACAGCAAACCAGCCTCAAAAGAGCCTGTTAAGACAGCTAATTTCTGGGGATGTGAGGGTGATTGCAGTCATGCGTATTTGTATAGGTTGCAGCAGTGCGTTTGGCACTATTCCAGCGGTTACTTCGGAACTGTAATGCGGCTTTCTTTGCCTGTAGCCCGATTAATGACAATGATTGTATCAGCTGTAGCACTTCTAAAGTGCAGAACAACTTCCAACTCTGCAACCGTGCTGCGAACAAGCTCGCTCTTCGCTGGACGTGTTACAGTGAGATCAAAATAGCTCGCCTCAACATTTTCCGGCACTTGAGCATGCTCTTTAGGAGCCATACGAACACCCGGAACGGTCGCGGGAACGCTTTTTTTGTGATCCCCGGCCATTACCTTCCAGATGATCAGACCCAGCATTACAATAATGGCAATGCCCAGCGCCACTACCAATATCTTTAAACCCAGTGGTGCCTTTGGCGCATCATTGCCATTTTGTGTGACATTTTCATTCACTAAGGTCATAAGGGTCTCCATGAGTGACACGGTAAAAATTTCAGTTAACGCCGAAACAGCGGGCACGCGGCTTGATAAGCTTTTGTCAGACGCATTGCCAGATGTTTCTCGTTCACGCCTAAAGGCGTTAATTAAAGATGGCAATGTTACAGGCATAGCTAACGGCGACAGGAAAACTATAAAGAGCCCATCATATGGCGTCAAATTGGGGGAGGTTTTCACCGTCGTGACGCCAGAACCTGAAGACCCTGATCCCCAGCCGGAAGATATTCCGCTTGATGTTATTTTTGAAGATGAAAACCTGATCGTTATCAATAAAGCGGCCGGCATGGTTGTACATCCGGCACCCGGTAGCCCTACGGGAACCCTGGTGAACGCATTGCTTTATCATTGCGGGGATAGCTTGTCTGGTATTGGCGGTGTGAAACGCCCCGGAATTGTGCACCGGATAGACAAAGAGACCAGCGGACTTCTGGTGATGGCCAAAAATGACAAAACCCATATAGGCCTGTCTGAACAGTTCGCAGATCATACCACGGAACGACGGTATATTGCTGTCTGTAGAGGCCTGCCAAAACCACTTTCTGGCAAAATTGAAGGCAACATCGCACGCCACCCGGTTGACCGAAAACGCATGGCTGTATCTGAGCGCGGCGGCAAGTGGGCTATTACCCACTATAAACCTTTAGCAACCTACACACAGGCAGGCACACCATTGGCAACCCAAATAGAATGCCAGCTTGAAACCGGACGCACGCACCAAATTCGGGTGCATATGGCGCACATAGGCCATCCTTTGATTGGTGATCCCGTTTACGGTGGAAGCAACAAATTATCGAACCGCATAAAAGGCCCTGTTCGTGCCGCTTTGCAAAGTTTCAAACGACAAGCTCTTCACGCAAAATCTCTTGGATTCATCCATCCAGTTTCTGGTAAACCCTTTAAATTCGAGAGCGAATTACCATATGATATAAAAGAGCTTCTTGAAGCGCTGGACCCTTATAGGGTGTAGCGTTTTTTATGCGTGATCCTTCAAAAGGGAACACTGGAAAAATTCAGAAGTTAACGATAAACGGGCGAGGGAAGTATGACTTACAAAAGCAATCTGCCAACTTTATCTCCTGAAGGTAGCCTCAGCAGCTACCTACAGCAGATACGCACCTACCCTATGCTTGAAGCCAATCAGGAATATATGCTTGCCAAAGCATGGGCCGAGCACGAAGACAGCGAAGCTGCTCATCAAATGGTAACAAGCCATCTGCGTCTGGTTGCTAAAATTGCAATGGGTTACCGCGGATACGGACTACCGGTTGCTGACCTGATATCCGAAGGCAATGTTGGTATGATGCAGGCTGTAAAGCGTTTTGATCCTGAAAAAGGGTTTCGCCTTGCAACCTATGCCATGTGGTGGATTCGCGCGTCAATCCAGGAATATATTCTCCGCAGTTGGAGTTTGGTAAAAATTGGCACCACCGCAGCGCAAAAGAAGCTTTTCTTCAATCTGCGCCGTGTTAAAGGGCAAATTGAAGCTGTCGAAGAAGGTGATCTGACGCCCGAAAATGTTACAACAATTGCTGAAAAGCTATCTGTGGCTGAAAGTGATGTTATTTCAATGAACCGCCGAATGTCGGCTCATGACCACTCATTGAATGCGCCCTTAAAGGCTGATGCGGAAGGCGAATGGCAGGATTGGCTTGTAGACGAAGAACCTGATCAGGAAACAACCACAGCTGATAATGAAGAGCGCACACAGCGCCTTGAACTGTTATCAAATGCAATGGAAGGGCTGAACGAGCGCGAGCAGGATATTCTGACACAGCGCCGCCTTTCAGACCCGGCCAAAACACTAGAGCAACTTTCCGTTGAATACGGTGTAAGCCGTGAACGTGTCCGTCAAATTGAAGTGCGTGCTTTTGAAAAGGTTCAGAAAGCTATCCGGCTTGCCGCCAGTGAAACAGGCAAAGGAAACCTTAACGTACAAGGATAATTGTTATGATGTTCGCCTGCTTTATCTTTACCGGACAGGCAGGCGATTGCTTAAACCATTAAGCTAATTTACTTGTTGATAGGACGACGCGGTTGACCAACCAAATCAGGTTTATTATCGCTCGCCAAAACTTCGTGGCCCCAAAGCTCCAGAAGTTCCTGTTTCTGTTGATTAATATTCTTTATCCGGTCCTGTGCCATTCCCTGCATTATCATCGCCGCAATCATGGGCCCAACAAAATTTAGTGAGTACCCAATTGCGGCACCGCCCCACATTACAATCCAGGTATTCAAGCTCACAATCATGCTGTCGAATGCCCCGGGGCTGGCCCAAACATCACCGAGCAAAATAACGATGCCCGTTGCATTGGATAGTCCCACGCACATGATGCGTTGGCTTTTATGTGAGCCCTTGCCCGTAAAACCCAAAACAATGGTTGGCAGCAAACCAACAGCAACAAGCATCGCTGCTTGTTGGTTAATAACGGCCAGCACAATCAAGGCAATGAGAAAAAATATCCCGGACGCACTGGTATTGTCTGAACCACGCCTGCGGGGCGGCACTCGCTTTTTTACGTGCTTTTTCGTTGTGTTTTGAGCTGGTTTTTTCGCCATAATCTAAGCTTTCACCAAGGAGAGTACCGCCACCAATGTAAACATCGCAAAGGCCATAATCATGGCAGCAAAAAAGCCTTTTTTCCTGGCTTCCGGATCTGCCGGAGTGATTTTACTCATTAGCTTCGTCTTCTCACGATCAAGCTTGACAACCAGGTTCCGGGCTTGAGAAAATTCACGAGCATCCAGCGCTTGTATTTTGGTCATATTCACATCTGTCACCAACCGTGAAATATCTCCGCCTTTTTTCAGTTTATCAAGTGCGCCTTGTACTTGTTCCCTACGCTTTTTGTTTTTCAGCCCTTTAACGGCAGGCGCCAAACCATCCACAAGCTTTTCCGACAGATGCGGCAGCGCTTCAAGTTTCAAACGTTTTTGCAACACGCCAAAAAATTCCGCGGCCAAACTGTTAAATTTGGCAGGATTACTTTGGGCGGCAGCCAATTGATTGAAATCCCGCTCCATGTCTGTGCCGTGAGTGGCGCAAAATGCCGCTACGTGGCGGTCAAGAAGCACATTCTTTCCGCCGCCCTTGGCAGAAAGCCTGTCCAGTGCTCTCATCATCTGAATTAAAGAGCCTATCCAAACATTGGTGAACCGTGAACTAACGCATGGCAGGATCGGGTTTAGTTCATACAGAACACGTTCCAGCCCTTTGCCAAGCTGCTTGCTTGATCCATAGTCTATGATCTTGCTCATATCGTTGAACTGAGATTGTAGCTTTGGATTTTTATCACCAACAATTTCGATCATGGCAGAGATAAATTTGGGGTCAAACAGTTCAAGTAAGGTGGTCATGGTTTCGCGGTCATCGCGAGCAAAACAATCGGCAAAAAGTGCAGGAATGCCATTCAGCATCAACACATGACCTTTGTAGTAAATTGGCCCTGATGAATGTAAAAAGGCACAAACCCGCGCCACCATTTTATGATCATCCGCGCGCGGCCCGCTATATCCTTCCGCCGGGCGCACATCGAGTGCATATTCCAACCGTTCGCTAAAAATTTCGTCACGGAAGGATGTTTGGAACCACGAAGGAAAATCAATTTCTTTTATATAAGCGGCAGCGGCTTTGGGGTCGCGGCCAAAAGCATCCGCCAACAAACGGCGATCCACATAGGCAACGCCTTTAAACTTGGCTGGACGGCTCAAAGCCCAGGAATCCAAGCCTGTGCGCTTGTTTTTCCCAACACCTTCAAACCAGTCCAATACGTCTTCTGCAACCCAGCGTTCATCAATTTCATCGGCCATCAGGCCGCGAATGAGCGTACCTATTGCGCCCGGAATATCCCGCCCGGTTGAAAGTGCCCAGAAAGAACCTTGATTAATTCGCGCCATTACAAGGCTCGCTCTGTCGCGGCCTTCCCAAAGCTTTTCTCCAAAATAAAGACATTGCAGCGCCACACCAAGTTGAAAATAATCCGCAGGAACGTCGCCTGCACCACGTGATGTGTCGTCTGCAAAAGCAAGTTCTATGGGCTCCATTGGAAGCGGATGCAAATAGCCTGCGGGAGAACTATAACATTCTCCGAGTATAATTTCGTCGCTTTCCGGTGTGGCAAAATACATCTTGGTAGGCATTACCATACGATGCGTCTGCCCTCGTTTATGGAGAGCGGCAAAAGCTTTCAGTGCCGAAAGCACTGCATTCTGTCGAAGCCGATTGGCGTTCATTCTGGGATGAAGCGTGCCATCCTCGTTCATCAGCGCTCCGCCAGTAGGACGACTAAAAATCGTCACAAGCCGCTGTTTGTCACCGCCTATAGAAACGTTCATCAACCCTCTATCGATAGGGTTGACCATATTTACAATCGGCCGGGATTTGGCACCATTATAGAGGTCATTCCGGATAGGAATTGTAGGATGATGCACCAACGCAAAAATGTCGGCTTCAGAATCCTTTTTATCTTTCGCTTTGAAGGCATCCCCCCCAAGCGAGCTGAATTCCGGCAATGGCAAAGCCGTTAAGACCTCGTATCGTTCCCCAAACGAACTTTGGCCACCAGGAACTGGTGCAGATTCAGCGCTCAAGTGTTTGTCCTCATCATTTCACAAGCATCCCACAGCCCATGTAACATACTCACGCACCCCAATAGGCTAGCCCAACTTTGCAGCCATATAGTTAACAAAGAGGAATACTACACATGTAAATTAAAAATTGTTACAAAAAAAACGCCGCTAGTTTCATGGCTTAGCAGCATTTTTTCGATCATGTTGCAATCCGGTTAAGCCTTAAAGGGGTCTCTAACCAAAATTGTATCGTCTCTTTCGGGGCTTGTTGACAACAAAGCAACCGGCACGCCAATCAATTCCTCAATACGGCGAATATACTTCACTGCCTCTGCCGGAAGATCGACCCAACTGCGCGCACCAAAAGTGGTTTCAGACCAGCCCTCCAGCGTTTCATATACAGCTTCTACGTTCGCCTGATCTTCCATACCGTATGGTAAATAATCAACAATTTCGCCCTTGTGTTTATAACCAACACAAACCTTCAGTTCTTCCATACCATCCAGTACATCAAGTTTGGTAAGGGCAATACCCGTTACACCGCCAATAGCCAAGCTTTGGCGCACAAGTACGGCATCAAACCAGCCACACCGGCGCGGACGCGCCGTTACTGTGCCAAATTCATGGCCCTTTTCTCCGAGAAACTTACCAATTTCATTGTCTTGTTCGGTTGGAAACGGCCCTTCGCCAACACGCGTTGTGTATGCTTTGGTAATCCCCAAAATATAACCAAGGCTACCAGGCCCCATACCGGAACCGCCAGCTGCCTGCCCTGCTACAGTGTTGGACGATGTTACATACGGGTATGTACCATGATCAACATCAAGAAGAGTGCCCTGAGCGCCTTCAAACAGGATGCGCTTACCATCAGACTGCGCGTTTTCAAGCGTGCGCCATACATTGCTCATAAAGGGCAAAATCTGATCAGCAATTGCCATCAAATCATCGGCAATAGCCTGGCCGTTCATTGCATCATGGCCCAATCCCTGGCGTAGCGCGTTATGGTGCGTTAATGCCACTTCAAGGCGTGCCTCAACAAGCTCACGCGATTGCAAATCACAAACACGCAGTGCCCGGCGGCCAACTTTATCTTCATATGCAGGACCAATGCCTCGGCGCGTAGTACCAATTTTCACGCCTTTGGTTGCATCTTCCCGAAGGGCATCAAGTTCCCTGTGGTAAGGCATGATAAGCGTAGCATTCGCTGCAATTTCAAAACTTTCAGGCGTGATCTCAACGCCCTGCCCGCGTAATTTGGCCATTTCCTCGAGCAACGCCCAAGGATCAACAACAACACCGTTGCCAATTACACTTTTTTTGCCGCCGCGCACAATACCAGAAGGCAGCAACGACAATTTATAAACCTTGCCATCAATTACAAGCGTATGACCAGCATTGTGACCGCCCTGAAAGCGCACAACAACATCTGCGCGCTCAGAAAGCCAATCAACAATTTTGCCTTTGCCCTCGTCGCCCCACTGGGAACCAACAACAACAACGTTGCCCATGACAATACCTCATAAGTTGAATGCCCAAAAAATGCGGGCCCTAGAGCGCTGTAACAGCACCCTCTAAATATAAATGACTGCAGCTAAGTCGAGCCGCTTCTTTCCGGGAATCTTGCTCTTCTGTCAAGCCTTGAATTGTCCGCCACCCTTCTGCACGCAGATTATTTGCAGCTTCAATAGATGTTTCAAATGGCAGATAAAGCTTCTCTGCACTGATTGCTTTTGGCAACGCATCCATAAGACTATCCAGATAAACGGAAAATCCGGTCGCCGTCTCGGCATCAGCACCGTGACGCTCCACCAAATAACGCCCCCCTCGACCAAGTTCGCTTTTTCCGCCAAGTGCAAAAAGAGCAAAGCCGATACCGGTTTTATATTCAAACCCATGCGTTTCGCAGGGGTCAATAGTAATAACCAAATCAGGCAAGCGATCTATCAACATAGCCAATAGTTCGCTCAGGCGCGCTACAAGGCCTGCGGCCTCGCCGCCAAGCCCCAAGGCTCCCAGCTTCTCCATGCCGTCAATAGCGGGGCCAGCTACTGCCAGCAAATCCCCAAAAAAAGCACTATGTTCCGGAGCCAGCACTGAAAGTGCACCAAAATCTTTAGCGTCAAGCGCCGACAGAACCGCCTGATGTAATTTTTCATCAAGCCCAATGTCTTTGCAAAGCATTTGCGGCAACGGTGCCAAGGTCAGATCAAGAGATAAACGCTCAATACCAACTGCCTGCAGCGCCTCAACCGCAACTGCAATCACTTCAAGTT
>Ga0316204_10001852_pt1 | contig 53018 bp, 39 predicted proteins | sample 6monrhotite_MG_2_FD_205661 | JGI IMG/M metagenome (GOLD analysis project Ga0316204, IMG submission 205661) | Microbial mat bacterial communities from mineral coupon in-situ incubated in ocean water Damariscotta River, Maine, United States -... | ecosystem: Environmental > Aquatic > Marine >... | reverse complement strand
ATCTGAAAGGCGACATACAATTAATGTTGTCTAGGAGCTTTATCTTACTCCTATTCTGTCCTTATTTTTTTAATCGTCAAAAATAATATGATCTAATTATTTTTTGAGTTTGCAAACATACGAGGAGCGAGGCCACCTGAAAGATCAAGGCACTCCTGTCGTTGTACCTTCCGCTCATTCGGATTTGCAATCCGAATACAAACGAGATCAGGATTTTAAATCCTTTTGCCTTTGAGGTCGGGATTGCAAATCCCGACCAGCTATCGTAAAGTATTAATGCAAAAGCATATTTAATGCACTAGTGGACGCATGCTCTGGTCAAGTAAGAAGTCCTTAGTCTTCCATAAGCCGTTTTTCGCCCTGTAATTTTCTGATGTCCGTTACATCCTGGCTTACTTCCAATGTGCCACGATAGTTACCCTGCTCATCGCGTAAAGCAAAATATTGAATCAGTATAAATTTATCCCCCATTTGTATCCAAAAACTCTCTTTTTTCTTGATCCCTTTACGGAAATCCTCCACCAACTTCTTCACAATATGCACACTTGACGGTGGATGGCAGTTTTCGACCAAGCGGCCAATAATGGCCTTTGAACGTGGAAAAATACGATTACCCGGAGTAGAAAAATAGCGAACTTCATCCTTTTCGTTCACCAATGTAACATCTACCGGCAAATGATTAAGTATTAAAGCCGCCTGTGAAAGTGTAATTTGTCCGGTTCCAAAATCGAGGAGTTTACCCTCCAAATCATCAGCGTTCAAAACAGCCAAAGGCATATTGATGGGAGCGTCTACCTTGCTGCCTTTTATCAGTGAATAGTCTGGCTGCTCAATGTATGCAAATCCCACCTCAAAGGCCTGCTCCATCATCGATAAAATTTCGTCATCAGAAATTAGATCAAAAATCACGGGGAACAAAATATATTCTTCCCTGAAGCGCATGGCATACATCGTAAAAAATAGATCCCCTAATAAGCGGTTAAGCCTCTTTAGATCAGGATGCTCTTCCTTACAAAGTTTGATAATCTTTCGTTGACAATTCCGAATATCATCATGATAGGACCACATCAGTGGCAAACAGCGATATTCAGCCAAATACCTTTCTATATATGGAAAAAGAATATTTTCCAACTTAATATAATGAAGATTAAAATCATTTAATTCCTCCACCTGCCCACCAATGGCATGGATTGCATTCGAAATCTGATTATTATCGGCATCTTTTGCATTAAAGGCTTTGATGTATGGGCGAAGGTCAATTAAGTGTTGGTTCAGTGATTGATTCTCAGCCTGTAGAATTTGGAAAAATGATTTTTCATAATAGTTAGGAATAGACCTGGAAACCAGTGTTTTATAAAGCATATTCAAAGAGCGGTTAACACCGATTTTTAGGCGCTCTAACCCAATGTTATCCCGCATCAGTCGATCAACTGCAGCGACCACATCAAAGGCCTGGGCATTTTCAATGGCCTCACTGTAGGTTTTAATCAGTTTTGCCCCCTCACCTTTTTCTTTTAGGGTGATACCTGAAATGAAAGCGTAAAGTTCGTTGATTCTTAATTCCGTATTATTGATAAATTCTGACATTCATGCGCTGATTATATGTTTAAGCAAAGATGCAAATTATTCGGGAAATACATCTGACCGCTTCTGGTGCATGGTACTGTCATAAAATACAAACTTATTTTCATTTCTATTTAACGCAAAAGCGGAGCTAGTCAATATCCCGACCAGCTGAATGCCGTTTCCCTTTCAGCTCGGACAAGAATTGAAATGAAGAATATAAACAACATTTTTCAGGGTTTTTGAATCTCGATCTTTCAGGTGTGAGTCCACCTGAAAGATTAATCGGCACTCCTGTCGTTGTTCCTTCCGCTCATTCGGATTTGCAATCCGAATACAAAAGAGATCAGGATTTTAAATCCTTTTGCCTTTGAGGTCGGGATTGCAAATCCCGACCAGCCATAGTGTATTTTTAATACAAAAGCATATTTAATGTGCGAGCGGCCGTTTGCGCTATGAGCATAACCATCAATTATACCAAAATATATTTGAGCGTGGATGCTCAAACCGGCAGCGTTAGAGAATTAATTCATTGTTGGAAAAATAAGGGTCGCCACAGCACCGCCATGGGGAGCATTAGCAAGACGGAGTTCTCCTTTGAATTGATTCATTATTAAATGTGCCAAATTAAGGTTGAGGCCGGTACGCTGATCCTCATGGTCAACGCCTATTTGATAATTCATTAAGCTTTTTTCAAGCATGGCAGCAGGAAAACCCTGCCCGCCATCGGTTATCGTACAAACAAGATTTTCTTTCCCTTCACTCAATTGTATTATTACAGGCTTGTCGTTTGGAGAGTATGTAAGTGCATTATCCACTACAATGTTTAATAGCTTTTCAAGATAATTGGGATCAGCTACCAGCAACACCTCCCCTGTCACTGGATTCAAATGCAAGCGTTCTCCACTTAAGCCTTTTTTTTCTGAAAATTCTTTTATAAAAGCCTCTAGAAAAGCTGAAAAAGAAAATTTCCTCAGGTGAAGGATAGAATCTCCTTTGGTTTGTAACTGGGCAATTTCGAGTGCCTGCAGCGAAAACCGTTCCAGCCGGCGTGTTGATTTATCCAGTATATCCAAAGACTCTTTGAAATCTTCGGTTAATTCACTCATTTTCATCAGTTCTACCCCACCCAAAATACCATTGAGGGGTGTTCGAATTTCATGGCTGGCCATTTGAAGAAATTCCGTTTTCGCGCGATCAAGTATTTTAATATCTCTCATTGCAATGGCAAGCTGGGCATTAGACTTCTCGAGCTCCCTTGTCCTTGCCGCTACTTTCTCCTCCAGATGGCCATTCAAGTCTTTCAGCTCTTCCTTCCGCCTTTTCAATTCAACATGGGTGGCAACACGGGCAAGCAATTCTTCTGGCCTGAAAGGTTTGGAAATATAATCCAGCCCCCCGGAAACAAAAGCCTTTGACAGACTTTCGGCATCCGTTTTGGCGGTGAGGAATATCACGGGCACATCCTTGAAAGCTTCAATTTCCTTTATGCGGCGGCAGGTTTCAAAACCATCCATCACGGGCATCATGATATCCATTAAAATCAGGTCGAAGGTATCTTGTTCAACCCATTGTAATGCTTCGGCCCCATTGTTGGCATATTCTATTTCGTAATGCATCCTCCCAAGCAAGGTAGCGGCTACTTCCACGTTCCGGGGATTGTCATCCACGATTAGTATCCTGCTCTTATTTTGTTGATTTATATTCATGATATTTTGAATTAAGCTGTCCCAGATAATTCGTAAAGTTAGTAATTAATTCTTTTTCCTTTTCCAGTTGAAAATTCTCATGGGTCGATAAGATTTCTTCACCATAATGTTTTACGCCCTCGGCATGATAAGTTGTTCCGATGTCGATCAATAATTCTCCCATTTCCTTCACCTTTTTTCTGGGCCGAATACCCATTAAACTTTGTTGCAAAGGAATGAGCCGGCACTCGATGTCGGCCATCATTTCAGGAAAACGCGCCATGGTTTTCGCCGAAAATTTCAGCTCTTTCGTAGCCTCCTTTTCCCGAAGTTTGTATTTCAGAAAACGCCCCAGAACAGCCATAAGTGTTTTTGTTGTAGCGGGTTTCCGCACAAAAGCATTAAAACCTTTCTGTTTGAAGTGTTTCTCTTTATATTCATTAACCGAAGCGGTAAGGGCAATTACCGGAATATGCGACCATTCAGGATGTTCCCTGATGATCCTGATGGCTTCCATGCCATCCATTACCGGCATTCGGATATCCATAAATACCAAATCTATTTTGTTTTTATCCATCAGTGCCAGCGCCTGCTGTCCATCTTCGGCCTTCAGTATGTCAAAAGGAAATTCTTCCAGGATTCCGTTTAGCACTAAAATATTACTGGGCGTATCATCCACGATAAGCAAGGTTGCCGGTTCAAAAATCAGACTCCCGGGGACAAGTTCCTTAAGGGGCCTCATTTCGGCTTTCTCGTGTGAGAGGGGAACACCGGGTATATGTACCGTGAATATACTGCCTTTATCCACCTCACTTTTCAATTCAATGTGGCCATTCATCAGGTGAACAATCTGCTGGGAAATGGCCAGGCCAAGGCCGGTGCCACCATAGTGCCTGCTGATAGCAGCATCCTGCTGTTCGAATAAATTAAAAATCTTATCATGAAACTCAGGGTCAACCCCTTTTCCGCTGTCTTGAACCTGTATTAACAGGTCCGCGGTTTCTTTCCCAATATTTTCAGCTTTAACGCTGATCTTTACAAAACCCTTTTCCGTGAATTTAATGGCATTGCTGCACAGGTTTAGCAGTACCTGCCTTATTTTCATTTCATCAAGGAACAAATTTACCGGCAAACTATCAGCGATGGAAACTATTAAATCCAGATTTTTTTTGTGGGCCTCCAAGCGGAAAATACTCTCGACATCATGGATAAGATAACGGATATCTGTAGTTTGGGCATACAATTCTAATTTCCCGGCTTCGGCTTTTGACAAATCCAGCAAATCGTTTATCAGACTTAAGAGTGCTTTGCCACTGCCCTGCATAGAATGTAAATAATCTTTTTGTACAGGGTCGCTCACGCGCCTTGAAAGTATCTCGGCAAAACCCAGGATCGCGTTCATGGGGGTGCGGATTTCATGACTCATATTGGCCAAAAAAAGGCTCTTGGCACGGGTTGCTTCTTCGGCTTTGTCTCTTGCAATTTTAATTTCAGCTTCGTACTTCTTTCGTTCGGTGATGTCACTAATGCAACCCACCATCCGTACCGGTGTTCCCTCTTCGTTTCGGACAGCATTACCAACAGAACTTTGCCAACGGTATTCACCGGATTTATGACGATGACGGTATTCTACTTTATATTCCTTCCCTTTTTCAAGATGGTCTTTCAAAGCTTGCATTACATAGTCATGATCATCCGGGTGAACTCTTGATAACCACGAATCAAATGTGTGTGACAATTCCGGGTCATCATCTGAATAACCTATAATTTCACACCATCGGGGCGAAAAGAATTCGGTATTGTTTATAATATCCCAATCCCAGATACCTTCTTCGGTTGCACTTATCGCAAGCCTGAAAGTTTCTTCGCTTCGCTTGAGTGACTCTTCTACTTGCTTGCGCTCGGTGATGTCAAAAAAGGTTACCACTGCACCCACTGTTTTGCCATCTAGTTTTTGGGGATACGACCAATACTCGACCGGGAAACTACTGCCATCTGCCTTCCATAACACTTCATCATCCGCGTGCGTGCCGGCGCCCTGTTTATATGCCATGTAAATTCTGCATTTTTCCGCGGGTAAAGGTGTTCCATCAGCGTATTTGTGGTGTATCAGTGCATGAATATTCTTTCCAATAAGGTCTTCATCATATTCGTAACCGAGCATGCTCAGGCAGGACTTATTTAAAAAGGTACAGTTTCCATTCAGATCTATTCCATAGATGGCCTCGGCAGCTGAATTTAACAGGAGGCGGGTCTTTTCTTCGCTCCTCTTCAAGGCCCGTTCGGCAATTTTGCGATCGCTGATATCCTGCCCAATAATAGAAATACCAACCAAATTGTTCTTTAAATCTTTTATGGGAGATAGTTTTAGGGAAATATCAATTAGCTCCCTGTCCTTCCGTACGTGTCTCGATTCATACCTTTCAACGATTTCACCATTCTTTATTTTTTCTATCAGAAGCGGTGCTTTCTCAGCAGCATCTTTTGGTAACAGGATTGAAATAGGTTTACCAATTATTTCTTCCGGGCTATATCCATAGATACGCTCAGCACCTTTGTTCCAGCTTTGAACGATCCCTTCCAGGTTTTCCCCGATGATAATGGCTTCAGACGAATTAACAATATCAGCAAATTTTTGCGTTTCAGCCTGCGATTCTTCAAGGCTTTGCAATGCCTTTTCGGCCAGCAGTTTTTGATTATTGGCATCCTGCATGAGGTTTAGGGCAGCTTTCCTTGATTTTTCCAGCTGCCTTGCATTGACCTCCAGTGCTTCAATCATTTTTTTCTTTTCAGAGATATTCTGTTGCACCGAAACAAAATGGGTGATTTCACCGACATCGTTTAAAATGGGTGAGATGTAAACAGCTTGCCAAAACAACTCCCCGTTCTTTTTTTTGTTTTGAATTTCCCCCTTCCATTCTTTCCTATTTAAAAGGTTTGACCACATTTCTTTATAAAACAAAGGAGACATCAACCCACTACCAATTATTTGAGGTTTTTGACCGATAGCTTCTTGGGTATTATAGCCCGTCTCCAATTCAAATTTTTGGTTCACGTAAGTAATAACACCTGCCTTATCCGTAATAATAACCACCGAAGGGTTCTCTTCAATAGCCCGCAGCAATAGCTTATTCTCCTCCTGCGCTTGTTTACGCTGACGGATTTCTTCATTCAGTTCATCCCGTGAGGCAGTAACCTCTTTCAAGTTCCGGAGCATCGTATTAAATGATTGGGATAACATTCCGAATTCATCGGAACTTGTTGAAGCAACCTCATGGTTAAGATCGCCTTTTCCCACCTTTTGAACGGCAAGCTGAAGGTCCATTACGGGCTTGGAAAGACTACTAGCCAAGTAGTTGGCTAAAATAACGATAACCAAAACAAAGAATAACCCAAAGATCAACACCAGCATTCGCATCTGATAAACTGATGAATAAATTTCCTTTATATCTTTCTTTACTACAATACCCCAACCAATTTTCGGAATATACTTCCATACAGAAAATACTTTATTATTCCGGTAATCTGTCGAAATACCCTTGCCTATTTTCCCACTGGTAGCATACTGGATGGGTAAGGCTTTGCCCGAACCTATTTTAACAGTTCGATCAAAAACTGAATCCTTACCAAACCGTAAAGGGCTGATAAAGACAACCTCATTACCTTTTCTTTCGCCAATTAACACTTCCCCTGTTTTACCAAGGGTTGAATAATCCTGTATCGATTTAAAAAGGACATCAATTTTTAATTGGGCTACAAGTGCTCCTTTAACAATATGCCCCTGTTCAATCGGGGCAACGAGGATGGTGGTTGGAATCCCAGCACCTTGATGAGACCAGTAGGCTGATAACTTAACCTCATTTCTCTCCATGGCTATTTTAAATAGGTCAGCGGGGTTAGAGCCCTTACCTTCTCCGCTTTTCAGTTTAGAATAAAGATCATCATTATTCCTTAATGAAGATACGATTTGCCCTTGCAAATTAATAAGCAGTAGATCTGAAAACTCGTAATCAGTGGCATAATTTTGAAGTATCTTTTTTGATTTTATCTCTTCCTGCCTGTATTGGATTGATTTCAATCCGTACTTATTAATTAGATTTTCACTTTGCTCCAAAGCTTCCGTTATTGAAACATTATGCGTAAGATTATGCACGTGCCTTTCTTGTTCGGAAAAAAAGCTAAGGAACTGCCTGTTTTTTATAGCGGCAATTTGGTAAAATTCCCGGAGGTTTCGCTCTTTAAGTAATTTATGGAGGTTAGCATATTCCACAATACTTATAATACTCAATGGGACTATTGAAATGATTAAAAACCAGAATAATAGTTTAGAACGGATTTTTTTTGCTTTAAAAATGCCTAGGTTAACCATAAATATTTTTTTATTTTCAAATCACACGTTTACCGGACATAATAATCATCCTTCCCCATTCTCCCAAACCGTGGGGTAGCGGATGGGTTTATGCTGTTCCTGGCACAAATAGTTTATTTCCTCTTTCAATTCAATCATCCTTATTTCGCGGTCTACCAGCGTATTATTGAAATTTTCAAGTTCACGGGTTTTGTTTATTAAATTAGTTTCAACTTTATTGAGCTCGGTAATATCCCTGATGAACCCGGTCGTTCCCATATACTTTTCATGCTCTAAAACAGGCGATATCCTGAGTAGAATTAAGCGGGGGGAACCGTCAACCCGGACGATGGGCATTTCAATCTCGGGAGGAAATTTTTTTTCGGCTACAAAACCGGCATATAGGCTTCGAAATTTCTCTTGTGCTTCGGCCGGGATATTTGTCCAGAAAGGAATCCCTTCCATCTCATCGGGGCTTTGATAACCAAATATTTCGCTCATGGCCTTATTGGCAAAAGTAATTTCCCCGGCTTCATTGCCCATGAAAAAGCCTTCCTTTATTTCATTTACAAGATTCAAATAATTATTTTCAATTTTTTTTTGTAAGGAAATATCCTGCTCGGTGCCAAATACTTTAATGGCTTTACCCCTCTGATCATAAAGGGTTTCCGTATAAGCATGTATCCATTTGGTTTTGCCGTTAATTATGAGCCTGAAGTCGTTTTCAAAGGGTTTTAGCATAAGGTGTCCCTCCCAGAAAGCCAATACACTCTTAAGGTCATCCGGATGGACAAGTGCTTTAAATTTCTCTAAGGATGGTTTAACATCCTTTTTGAAACCATAGATATTGAATAGCTCGGCCGTCCATTTTGTTTCATTGGTTTCAACATCTAACTCCCAGGAACCGATTTTTCCCATTTGTTGGGATTTTTCCAATAAAGCCAAGGTCTTCGCCAATTTCCGTGTAGCGAGCACTTCTTGTGTCCTTTCGCGTGCCATGGTAAGGAACTCCTTTACAACAGCCCCTTTTTGAGGCTTTATAACACGGACTTCCGAAAACCGGGCACTACCATCATGGTGTACCCACTCTATTTCAAAAGGATCGTGTTTTTTCTTTTTAATGATGGCTGCAAAAATTTTAAGAAAGCGGGGCAAATCTTCTGTACGAAAAAAGGGAAGTTTTGTGAAATGCTTGTTTTCGATAACGTTCAGGGGATACCCGCTTATTTTTTCAAAAGCGGGGTTGGCATAGGTAACTATCCCAATAAAGTTAACAGTAACAACTATGTCCGGCAGTCTATCAAGGATTTGGTGGTCGAAGAATCCGGGATCAGGGATTTGTGTCGAGGATTTCTGTTTTTTCATAGATCATGTTGGTATAACAAGCTGTAAGATATTATTCCATTCAATTCACATATAAACCTTTCTTGTGTAAAGATATGGAATTTTTCTATAAATTTCAAACACCTCCTCAGCACAAGCGGTCGTTTGCCTGGGTGAGGTGATTAATTTAAATACTTTGCTCTTCTGATAATTTTAATACATTAGCGGCTTATTCAAATTGATTGACACAACTGAAAATCATGAACCAGGAGAAGAGAAGAAAATTCGATAAAAGTTATTTACAAATGGCGCATTTATGGGCCATTAATTCCTATTGTAAGCGACGTCAGGTCGGTGCGCTGATAGTGAAGGATCGCATGATTATTTCTGATGGATATAATGGGACTCCATCCGGATTTGAAAATATTTGTGAAGACGAGGCCGGAGTGACCAAACAATATGTTTTGCATGCCGAGGCAAACGCCATTACCAAAGTCGCACAATCGAACAACAGTAGCCTGGGCGCCACCCTGTATGTGACAGATTCACCTTGCATGGAATGTTCAAAATTAATCATTCAGTCGGGCATAAAACGGGTGGTTTACGACCGCGAATATCGTATCACAGCTGGGCTTGATTTATTAAAGCGTGCAGGAGTGGAAGTTGTGCATTTTGAGATAGAAAGTGCCTAGGGATTGAAGTGCCTTAAGTGCCTAGAGTTTGGAGTGCCCAGAGAATAAAAAAGAATACTTTCTGTAAAGCAGCAAATCTTAAATCAAAAATCCCTGCCCGTCCGGTATACCAGCCCATGGAAAGCAGGCAGGCTTAATCGTCATTCGTAAATCAATAAATTCCACCGGTTTAGGCGTCCACGCCTAAACATTCAAGGCACTCCAACCTTTTTCAATAAGCTTTCTCAGCTCGTTCAAAATCATGGCAGTAGCTCCCCAAACAATTTCTCCGTTCAAATAAAAACAGGGGACACTTATTTGTATCCCTGTTCGGTGCTGTATGATTTTATTGGTTTTATTGACAGCCTTCATCAGATCGTCAAGGTCTATCTCCAGGATTTGGTCAATTTCAACAGCATCAATCTTAAAAGGCTGATTTTCCGGATAAGAACCTACAAAAGGGAATACATCAAAATTACTGGGTGGAATATATAGTGGGGTCAAACCGCCCAACAGCTGTACTTTTTTAGGATCAATTCCTATTTCTTCTTTTGTTTCGCGTAAAGCAGTAGAAGCAACATCTTGATCTGTCAACTCATATTGTCCTCCGGGGAGTGCGATCTGCCCACTATGTACTCCGGGATAATTTGCCCGTTTTACCAATGCAAATTTAACACGGTCATTTTTCGGAAAAAAGAGTACTAAAACAGCACTGGGTTTCGGGCTCTTGTCCCCGTTAGTTTTACTTAATGCTATACTTCGAGTGACAGGGAACATTTCAAGATGAGCAGGTTGGCCAGGAAGTTTCCTACTTAATTCATCTTGTAATAAAGAAATGAATTTGTCAAAAACCTCACTACTCATGGCGTTTCCCCCAACTTATATTTTTATTCTTTCTCATCGGCTGCAAATATAATTGTTTGTAGAAACCAAACCGAAAATTGAAAATCGGATTTATTTATCAAAAAATTATAGTTTTGTCTTATGATAGGAACCATAGTTAACGCCACTGCGGTAATTGCCGGAAGCCTGGTGGGGATAGTGCTGAAGAGTCGCCTCCCTGAACGCTTTATTCAGATTTTCTTTCAAGTGATTGGCTTGTTTACCCTTTATTTGGGTTTTTCTATGGCCATCAAGTCAAGCCATGTCTTAGCTATGATTCTTAGCCTGATCACAGGTGCTTTAATCGGCGAATGTCTTCACCTGGATCGTGGGATGGAACGTATCGCCGAAAAATTAAAAAAGAGGTTTAAAAGCACTCACGAGCGATTCACCGAAGGACTTCTCACTGCCTTTTTGCTCTATTGCATGGGATCGCTGACCATTTTAGGTGCCATTCAGGAGGGAATGACCGGAGATGCCCATTTGTTATACATCAAATCGCTTATGGATGGCGTGTCATCCATAGCCCTGGCTTCAGGCTTGGGTATCGGTGTATTATTCTCCGCAATACCCTTGTTGGCTTTCCAGGGAGGAATTACTTTACTCGCCATGTGGTTGGGTAATTTCTTTCCACCAGTAATGATTACAGAACTCTCTGCCACCGGAGGTATTCTTTTGCTGGGACTCGGTATCAATATCCTTGGGATCAAGCAAATTAAGGTTATCAATATGTTGCCGGCCCTAATCATGATTATCCTGTTTATGTGGTTGATCCCGGCAATAGGGATTTAATCAACAAAGTTTGTTAAGTTATGAAAGAACTTACAGCACTATTTTAAAAATGCACATGTACATGTGCATTTTTATATTATATTTGCACAAATATATATGCAATGTACAAACTCTTGGAACAATCAGATCATCTGGTAAATAGTGTTTCGATGGATTTCAATAGGTATTTAATGGACGAAATAAATTGGGAGAACAGGTTAATCGGAATAAAAGGGGCTCGTGGGACAGGAAAAACCACTATACTTCTTCAATGGCTGCATCAAAAGAATTTACCTTCATCAAAAGCTGCCTATTTTTCTCTTGATGAAATGTATTTCACAACCAACTCCTTGCTTGATACCGGTGAGGACTTTTATTTGAAAGGCGGTAAAATTCTTGTGCTTGATGAGGTACATAAATATTCAAATTGGACAAGGGAAATCAAAAACCTTTACGATCGGCACATAGACCTGCAAATCATTTTTACAGGTTCGTCTATTATTGATATTTCAAAACAGGAAGCAGACTTAAGTAGAAGGGCTATTATTCATGAATTGCATGGCTTATCATACCGGGAATATCTGAGACTGAACAAATTGCTTGATGTAGATAGCATTTCATTGCAAACCATTCTTGGTAATTTTAATTCCTTGCGCGAATTGTTTCCGAGAAGTTTTCGACCCATAGAGCATTTCAATAATTACCTCACTTATGGCTATTATCCATTCTTTATTGAAGACAAAGCCGGATATCATGTTCGTTTAAGGCAACTAATCAGGCTTATAATAGAATATGACATGGCTGAGTTAAAAGGTTTCGACATTAGGAATGCTAAAAAGATGCTTCAATTAGTCTATATAATATCGCAACAAGTTCCATTTAAACCTAATATCATTAAATTGGCTGAAAAAAGCCATATACATAGAAATTCTATTTCTAACTATTTATATTTTTTAGAAAAAGCCCGTTTGATAAATTTGCTATATCCCTCAGGGAACAGTATCGCTACATTGCAAAAACCTGAAAAAATTTATCTTAACAACACCAACCTTATGTTTGCCATGGCCATGGGCAGTCCGGAAAAAGGGAATATTAGGGAAACTTTTTTTTACAATCAACTATTGGTTCATCATAAAATACGGCAGCCTAAAATACCTGATTTTGAAATTGATGACAAATACATTTTTGAGCTTGGAGGTCCTTCAAAAGGTCAAAGACAAATTAAAGGTAACGAAAATGCTTTTATTGTTAAGGATGATATGGAATATCCTTCTGGTAACACATTACCTTTATGGCTGTTTGGTTTTTTGTATTGATACCCTTGGACTCAAACAAATTAATTCATTAATATGTTGCCTGTCTGTTAATGATTATACTGCTAATGTTGTTGTTTCCGGCAATAGGCATATAGTTGGGGGAATCGTGATTGTACGTGGATTATTCAACTAATTACGAATTACGAAATCTCCAATGAACAGTAATTTTTCTACCACTCAAGAAAAAAGATAAAAGTGGCTACCAATTATCGAAAGATCACTATTTCACGTGCATTAACCTTTCAGGTGGCCTTGCTGAAAGGTTGGGATAATTTTTCCACCTTTCAGGTCTTGCCCGACCTAAAAGGAAAATGACCAATCACCTTACTTCCGGCAGGCATACACAACATATTTATCGTTTTCAGCGATAATAATTGTGCTGCTAAACAATTTCTCTAAGTGAGTTTTATAATTCAAATGCAGGCTGGCTACCAGTTGAAAGCTTCCCTCCTTTTTCAGACATCTCGCCACTTCCTCGAAAAGAGACAAGGCCACTTCGATGTTGGTTTCGTATTCAAAATGAAAAGGAGGATTGGAAATCACCAAATCAAAAGAGTCTGATTCAAGGTTTTCAAGGCTATCTTCATAATGGAAAAAGCTCTTTGGATCAACCAGGTTCAAACGAGAGGATTCAAGTGCCAACAGGAAATCCTCAAGCAAATGAATTTCAGCATCAGGATGTTTATCACGAAGGAAGGCGGCCAGCAGTCCGTTACCCGAAGCCAGATCAAGGATACGATGAGCACCGCTAACATCTTGCATCTGTTCCATTAAAAACTGACTGGCATAATCAATATTATTGGCGGAAAAGACTCCGGGATATTGTTTTAAAAGACGTGTGTCATCCATCTTAATCGTATGCACAAAATCTATTTTCTGAAAAGGCTTTTTCTTTTTCAGTATCAATAAACGTGCTTTTTTCCATGCCTTAGTCTGCTCAACTTCTTCAAAAAATTCACCGGCTGCATCCAACATTCGGGGACTAAAATGCCGCGTCATGAAAGCACAATACACTATTCCGTCTTCCGGAATAGCCTGTGACAATAGATATAAATAGAACCGAAACAGTTCAAGGGATTTTGGAATTCTAATAAGTCCATATTCGACAGTCGTGGGCATAGTAGCCAATGGGCTAAGCCAATGACTTTCATCCACAGTTAATTTATTGGCTTCCAAATTTATTGTACACGCTTTTTCCTGTGAGCGGTAGGTCATCACAGTAAAAGGCTGATGTTGACTCAATAAACAGCTCAAAAAACCAAAGCGATCATTATAGATAATCAGTGATTCAGGTTTGACATTTATTCCGGCAACTGTATCCAAGAGATATTCATCAGCGGCATTCCAAGCGCGCAACGACCGGTTGTTTGTGTTGGGATATCTGGTGATGTGAAAGGGCTGTTGTTTATATTCGACAATCATAAAATAATTTTTTGGCAAAGGTAGGGATTCCACCGCACAAGCCTTTTGAAAATTAATTACGAATTAAAGATTACGAATTAATGTATTTCAGTGCCTAATTGCGCCACAGGTTAGAGGGTAGAAAGGTTGGGTTAACTCAAACAGGTAATCGGAATCCACCTTTTAGGTCTTGTTCGACCTAAAAGGTAAATGAGTAGATTCGACATTAATCATTATTCGTTCCTAAGCGGCAGGCTCCGAAGGAGTGCCTTTGGCAGATGGGAGCGGCAGCCGGTGGAGGGCGGGGACTTGGTTTTTGCAGGCGCGAGGAGGCTGAGGTACGAAGACCCCGCAGCGCCCCTATGCAAAACCTGTCGCCGACGACAGCGCTAAAGCGGACAGCCCGGTTCGGTTTGCGTGGGCTTCGTGGGAGGAACCGAAGCCGCCCAAACAAAAAAGACCTTTCACATTTTCACCTTAGCATTGAACTTCATCGGCGAAGTCGGCTTGCATCAATCTTTTTCATGGCATCAAAATAGCTTTTGGTCTCACGGATTACTACCCCGGACAACAGTAAGAGTGCGATCAGATTGGGAATGGTCATAAAGGTAATCACCATATCCACAAAATGCCAAACCAAGTCGATTCCCCAAACTGAACCAAAGAATACAAAAAGACCGTATAAATATTGGTAAGGGACAATGGCTTTTTCACCCAGCAGGTAATTGGCAGCACGCGAACCGTAATATGACCAACTGATTACGGTTGAAAAAGCAAATAACAGCAAGCCATCGGTAATAATGTGTTCTCCCAAGCCTGACAATCCAATTCCGGCAAGGCCTTCATCCATAGCAAAAATTGTCATTCCAACTCCTTTTATCCCTGATTGCCATGCATCCGTGGTGACCAGCATCAAAGCAGTCATTGTACAAATGATCAGAGTATCTACAAGTGGTCCCAGAGATGCTACCAATCCTTCACGGGCTGAATATTCGGTTTTAGCCGCTGCATGGGCAATTGGTGCAGAACCCTGACCGGCTTCATTGGAAAACAAGCCGCGCCTGACTCCCCAAATCATGGTCATCATGATGGTAGAGCCCACAAATCCACCGGCTGCGGCGGTTCCGGTAAACGCACCGGAAAAAATCATTCCGAAAGCATGGGGCAAGGAGGCAGCGCGGTCAATAAGAACTACTAAGGTTGCCAGCACATAGGTAACCGCCATGAAGGGAACCAACTTGGCCGTAACTTCTGCAATACGTTTTAAGCCCCCCACGATGATTACCAACACCAGACCAGTGATTACCAAACCTGATGCCCAGGTGGAAAAACCATAGGTGGCTTTCAGGGCATCCGTCATGCCGTTGGCCTGTGCCATATTGCCCGTGCCAAGGGAAGCAAGGATTGTTGCCACAGCAAAAATACCAGCCAATATCTTGGCCAATTTGGGCATATTATATAGTTTTCCAATACCGTCGCGGATGTAATACATGGGCCCTCCCGAAACTGTGCCATCCGAATTAAAAACCCTAAACTTATGACCCAGGGTACATTCCGAATATTTCAAAATCATACCCAAAAAACCGGTGACCCACATCCAAAAAATAGCCCCCGGACCTCCCAGATAAACCGCAAGTGCCACGCCCACAATGTTTCCGGTACCAACAGTTGCCGATAAAGCAGTGGTTAAAGCCTTAAAATGGTTTACATCTCCTTCGTCATCATCGTTGTCGTATTTACCGGCCACCACCCGGATGGAATGCCAAAGCTTGGTTACATTTAAAAATTTCAGCCGAATAATAAAATATAAACCTGTGGGTATCAGCAATAAAAGAATAGCATAACCACCAATATAATTGTTATACCATACAATCATGCTATCAAAGGCACTTAAAAATTTATCCATCCCGTGTGTTTTGGGGTTACAGGGAACAAATATGGGGAAAATTATTGACCTGAATAAAGTGCTATATTTATAAAAAGTGAAGGAAGAATGATCAAACCCTTTAGATAGACAAATTTAATTACGAAAAATATGGCTTATTTTATAATTAATTTTTCAGGATTTTGTCTTGAATCCCAAACATAATGCACAATAATTACATTCTTGTTTAATTCGTAGAAGATAATAAAATTTCCAAAAATCAGCCCTCTGACGCCTTCAACATCAGTTTTTATACCTAATTCAGGATATTTTAAAATTAGTTGTAACTCTTTATTAATCTGCTTGTTTAACTTTATTGAATATATTTTCGTTTTATTTCTTCTAAAATAAAACTTCAGGATATCATAACGGCTTTCTCTTGCTCTGTTTGACCAGATTATTTTTCTTTTAGCCATTCTTCTACTTCGTTTTCTATAGCTTCGTTTTCAACAAAAAATCCCCGTGCTATCTCCTCTTTGGAGAGCATAATTTCATCTAGCAAGGGCGGTGTCAAATTGATAATTTTATCACTTGCTTTTGCATCTAGAATTGTCTTAATCGCTTCCAGAAAGGATTTATCTTCAATTTCTGAGATTCTCTGTATCAATGCCGTTCTAAGTTGATAAGTAGTCATTATATTCTTTTCTACAAATATACAATTTAAAAAAAGGGAATGCAAGTAACTATTCATATTTGAACTTACGTTACGTATGTACTTTACGTACGAGGTGGCAAATATTTCATCCAGGAAATTTTACCCTCTGGCACCAAAAATCTTTGAGCCTACGCGAACCAAGGTTGCGCCTTCCATGATCGCAATCATATAGTCACCTGACATGCCCATGCTTATTTCTTTAAAATAACCGTCTGTGGCAAAATATTTCTGCTTAAGTAAATCGAAATATTCTTTGAGTTGGTGAAACTCCCCGCGTATTTGATCCGCATCTTCCGTAAAAGTGGCCATTCCCATCACACCGCACAAGTGCACGTTCAGCATCTGCTTGTATTCTTCAGATTGCAAAATATCTTCAGCCTGAGCCAAAGAGAGACCGAATTTACTTTCTTCGCGGGCGATATGAAACTCAAGAAGGCAATTAATAGTGCGCTGATTGTTAGCCGCTTGTTTATTGATCTCCTTTAATATTTTTAGACTATCGACAGCATGAATCATCGAAACAAAAGGAGCAATATATTTTACCTTATTCGATTGCAGGTGGCCAATAAAGTGCCAGCGAATATCTTGTGCAAGCAACGGAAATTTCGCAGCCATATCTTGTGCTTTGTTCTCTCCGAAATCTCGCTGTCCGGCATCATAAGCTTCGCGAATCATTTCGACCGGTTTGGTTTTTGAAACGGCCACCAGGCACACCTCAGTAGGAATTTCCTTTTTTATTTTATTTAAGTTGGTCTTAACGTCCATTTTATAATATTTGGTTCTACCATTATTTTAGTGATATTTCACTTTAGCCGGAAGCCGGAAGACCGGAGTCCGAAGTAAAAGCTACCGCAATCTATTTTATTTTCTCCTTGAATACTACCATGTTATATATTATTTCGCATTTAATTACTTTTGTCAACGCAACAACTTCCGACTTCTGGCTTCCGACTTCTGTCTATTAAAAACAAGGTCCGTTAAATTCGTAGCAGCAAATCCAAAATCACAAGCCTTAAACACCACAACAAACTCAGTAATAACTATCTAACTAGCTCCACAAGCTTACAGGATATGTTCCAGCTTCCACCATAGCCCTAAGCTTTTTTATGGTTACCGCTTTATCGGCCTGGTAGGTTACTCCGAACCACTGATCGAGGCTTTCCAGAACACGAACTGTTGCTTTCTTTTCCTTAATCAGTTTATTCACCACAAAAGGAATATAAAATTCGGCCGTCAATTCATTGGCGTGCGCTTGGATAAATTCTCTGAAATACGTTTCCGAATAATCAAAATAACCGGGGATAAAGCCCCAGAGATTCATCGAAACCAGCACATCTTCATCGACTGGAACCTGCTCTCCATTTTCCTCATAAACAATATGACCATCTTTGCGCACGATACTGGTACGCTCCACTACAGCCGCCAGTTTTCCATCCTGCACCTGGCAAACACCTCTTGACACGCTTCCGTTCTCAGATAAAGTGTTTTTAAGGGGATACCCCACCATGGCATAGTGAGTGACATCATTCTTCATCGTTGAAAGATAGCTACCCAAGACCTTAAAAGCCTCTGCGCCATAAAAATCATCTGCATTGATCACTGCAAAAGGCTCATGAATAAGATCCCTGGCTACCAAAACGGCATGTCCTGTTCCCCAGGGTTTTTTCCGCCCGGGATGAAGATGTAATCCTTCAGGTATCTTACTCAATTCCTGTAAAACATAGGCTGTTTCAATTTTACCGGACAAACGACGCTCATACACTTCTTTAAATTCCTTTTCAATTTTCGGGTTAATTACAAACACGACCTTCCCAAATCCCGCCCGTATGGCATCAAATACAGAATAATCTATAATACTTTCGCCGGAAGGGCCTATTTGATCCATTTGTTTAATGCCACCGTAGCGACTTCCAATACCAGCGGCTAATATTAGTAAGGTTGGTTTCATAATTCTATTATTTTTATTTCAGCCTGCAAGATAAAAAAAGCCTCCTTATGAAAGGGTATAGACCCAAATTAATTATTTTTGACATCATGAAAATGTATAATAAAAAAAACTTCTTTATTTTGTTTATTAGTCTAACAATGGTTGTGCTGGGCTTAAGTTCGTGTCAGAAAAATATAAGGGGAAACGGTTATGTTTTCGACAAACAAAGTGGACTTGCCATTGAGGGAGCCACTGTGAGGGCCTATCTGGAACATCCCTCTCCTGACACCTATCAAATGCAAACCAATACGGATAAACATGGAAGCTATTTTGTGAACAGCCAACCTTATGCTTGCTCCGGCACCTGTCCTGATTTATACGTGAGCATTGTAGCCAATGGTTATCAATTGGAATATGTCAAAAATCCACATGGGGATACAACATTTTTGCTCAAGGTTAAATGAACTACCCCGCCGCAAGCGGACGGAGTATCAAGATTAGAATTTATTCTATTTCGCCCCAAGGGGCGGAGTATTATACTCATTAATCCCGATACGCTGCGCTATCGGGATTCGTTCAACTTACAAAGTTCAATTCGCTTCGCTTTTGAACTTTGAGTTTCACGAATAAACGCATTTCTTCTGGAGAATCCGGGCAAGATACGCTACAGTTGAGATCCTAAAGGGTTTATCCTTATTTTCCTTACATTAATTTTTCTTTCCCCCAATTTATAGGATTGTTAATTATGTAATAACATCACACATTGGCTGGGCTTTGAAGAAAACCAAAAAAGGCGGCCTCAACAGAGTCCAGCCTTTTTTAAATCCAGCATTAACTATTTGATATCACTAAAATATTTCATGAACTGCATTCTTTCGTAAACATCAGGGTTTTCAGTGGTGTCCTGACTCAGTTTGCCACGAAATTGATCCACATAGTTGAAGCCTTTTTGTTCCATCCAGTCGTTAACGAATTTCGTCATTTCAAGAATATAATTGGGTCCATGTTTGTAAAGTGCAGAGGCTACCTGAGTAACAGATGCACCTGCAAGCAACAGTTTTACCACCGCTTCACCATCGTGAACCCCGGTAGAAGCTGCCAGACTCATTTTTACATGTTTGGCCATAATAGCCACCCAACGCAAGGTATTGGCAATATCGGAAGCATGAGATAAGATATCAGAATGCTTCACTGTAATTTTATCAATATCAATATCAGGACTGGAGAAACGGTTAAACAACACAAGGCCGTCAGCACCATAGGCTTCCAGATTCTTAATAACTTTAGCCAGATTAGAAAAATACGGACTTATTTTTACGGATACCGGTATAGTCACCTGACTTTTAACCTTTTTCAAGATGTCATAATACATCTGTTGGTTATCCGTACAGGCTTTATTCAGGTCGAACGGCATCACAAAGATATTCAACTCGATGGCATCAGCACCTGCATCCTGGATACGCTTGGCAAAGGAAGTCCATTCATGTGATGAAATGGCATTGATACTTGCAATGACGGGCATAGAAATTTTTCCCTTCAACTCTTGAATAAGGTGCAGATAATTGCCTAATTCTTCTCCCCTGACATGCACATCAATGTAATCGAGCGTTTCGGAATGCTCAGAATACATCATTCCGTTGGCTTCGGCTTTTTTCAGTTTATGCTCGGCTTCTAATATGATCTGTTCTTCGAAGATTGATTTTAAGACAACCGCTCCGGCACCATTTTTGTCGAACTCAACAATCTCATTTACTGAATTAGTTAAGCCTGAGCTTCCCACAACGATAGGGTTTCTCAATGTAAGACCGAGATATTTTGTACTTAGATCTGCCATGATATGATAATTTTATTGTTTTCGAAATATAAGAAAAAAATTAATAAGCAGCCCGGATTTTTTAATCAATTATCCGGAAGGTATCGCCTTTTCAGCTGGCTTTAACTTTTTGCTGAATATAATTGTGAATACCGGCAGCAGCTTGTCGGCCATCGCCCATTGCAAGAATTACCGTGGCACCACCCCTAACAATATCACCTCCGGCAAAAATATCAGGGATAGAACTCTGCATATTTTCTTTATTTACGATGATGGTACCCCATTCAGACATTTTCAAGTCCTTAAGGCTGCTGGGAACAATGGGATTAGGAGAAACACCCACGGCAACCACGACAGTGTCCACATCAATATCAAATTCGGAACCTTCGATAATAATCGGTCGCCTACGCCCGGAAGCATCGGGCTCACCTAATTCCATCTTCTGAGCCCTCATTTTGTTAACACGGCCACTCGCATCGGCGAAATACTCCACCGGGTTATGTAAGTTCATAAATTCAATGCCTTCAGCCATGGCGTGATGCACTTCCTCTTTACGAGCAGGCATTTCTTCCAGTGAACGTCGATATATGATCATGGCTCGATCAGCACCCAAACGTTTCGCGGTACGAACCGAGTCCATGGCTGTATTACCACCACCGATCACGGCAACGTTTTTACCACTTAGCACAGGGGTATCATAATCTTCGTGTGCTGCTTTCATCAGGTTAACGCGGGTAAGATATTCATTGGAAGAGAAAATTCCGTTGAAGTTTTCACCGGGAATATTCATGAAGCGGGGCAAACCGGCTCCGCTACCTACAAAAAAAGCCCGGAACCCCTGCTCACGTAACAATTCGAAAGAGGCTGTTTTTCCAACGATAAAGTCCGTATGGAATTTCACCCCCATTCTGCGCATATTTTCAATTTCAACATCAACAATGTCATTGGGCAAACGAAATTCGGGGATACCATATTTTAACACGCCACCGATCTCGTGAAGTGCCTCAAAAACAGTTACATCATATCCCAATTTAGCCAAATCGCCCGCAGCTGCCAGGCCCGAAGGACCGGAACCCACCACAGCCACTTTCTTACCATTAGATTCGGCCACATTCGGAATAGCCATTTTGCCACTGTTGCGTTCGTAATCAGCAGCAAAGCGTTCGAGGTGTCCGATGGCAATTGGGGGCAGGTTCAATTTATCGGTATAGAAACAACTGAGTTCGCACTGTTTTTCCTGCGGGCAAACCCGGCCACAAACTGCCGGTAATGCATTGGTTTCTTTAATCGTGGCAGCAGCACCCAGAAAATCTCCGGCTTCTATCTTTTTAATAAATTTAGGTATATTAATTCCGACCGGACATCCGGTTGTACAGGTAGGCTGAGCGCAATCGAGACAACGCAGTGATTCGGCAACGGCCATCTGTTCTGCAATTCCAAGGTTCACCTCAATACTGTTATGGCTTCTTTCAACGGCGTCCTGCTCAGGCATTTGCACACGTTCCAAACTGGTGCGTTCTTTTGCCTTCATTGATTTGCGCAATTCAAGGCGCCAGTCATCTTTCCTGCCTTCTCTAATATAATCAGCAATATTTTCCATTAAGCGTTTTCTTGAACAGTGTTTAAATATTTTTCATAAGCTGTATGTTCTTCCGTTTTGTAGGCTCCCATACGCATCATCATTTGATCCCAATCTACATCAAAAGCGTTGAATTCGGGACCGTCAACGCATACGAATTTGGTTTTGCCACCAATGGACACGCGACAAGCCCCACACATTCCAGTGCCATCAACCATAATCGTATTCAAACTCACTTCTGTTGGAATATTGTATTTTTTTGTGGTCAAACTTCCGAATTTCATCATAATAGCGGGGCCAATAATCACTGCTTTGTCGACTTTTTCACGCCGGATTATTTCTTCCATGCCGGCAGTTACCAACCCTTGTTTTCCGTAAGAACCGTCATCGGTCATGATGACTATTTCGTCAGAATATCGACGCATATCCTCTTCCATGATAATCAGGTCTTTACTTCTTCCTGCCAAAACGGTAATTATTCGGTTACCAGCTTCTTTTAAACTTTTTACAATAGGCATCAAGGGAGCTACCCCAACACCGCCACCGGCACAGAGAACCGTACCATAATTTTCGATTTTAGTGGCATGCCCCAGTGGGCCCACGACATCAAGAATATGATCTCCAACCTTGCAGGCAAGGAGTTTAGCCGAACTTGCCCCTACTTTCTGAACTACGATGGTAATCGTCCCTTTATCTTTATCCCCATCAGCAATCGTCAATGGAATTCTTTCCCCTTTCTCATCTAACCTGATAATTACAAAATGCCCGGCCTTCCGCGAGTTAGCAATATCGGGAGCTTCCAAAACTATCTTAGCGACATTTTCAGAAAAAAACTCCATCTCAATTATTTTGTTCATAATACCGTTATTAGGTTTTTAATATTCTGTTCTCCGAGCGCAAATTTAGAAAATATGCAGGGGTATAATTAGTATTCCTTGTTTATTTCTAACAACACTTTGTATCCCTGTAAATTACAGCGTTAATTTATACTCAATCCAATTCTATATGAACTGATTAGCTTATTGTTGGGTAGTTGAGGAGTGATCATTTGCCCTTCGGGCGTAATTTAGCTTCGTCGTCATACGGTGGTCATCCGATGGTCATTCAGTGGTAAAACCCCAGCTTACTTTCTCGAATACCGAAACTCGGTAAATTGAGCTACGAAGGCAGGCAAGTGACACTAATCCAAGAATAAAGAAGAATACATTCGGCAAAGGAGCAAATCATAAATCAAAAATCGTTTGCCAAAGGCATTCCTACGGAAAATCATCATTCTTAAATCAATCAACTCTTATAAATGAATGACGTACCTTCTATTCTTACCGTCCATTTCTACTTTCAAAGCCTTTTTGAAGCGAACATGACGAAAATATTTCCCGACGAAAAGTGCTTTTTGCTTATTCAAAAGGTCATATTGCAAGATATGATGTTTTAGATGTGACTGAATGGTGAAATAGCCCACGTTCATACTGGTGACATTATGAAAGAAATGAGAGCCTGAAGATGCATCCAGTGGAAAATCGGCCAGACTGGTTTCCACCATCACCTTGGCGTTGGAAATTTGTGCCCATCGAATCGGAATCCCAATCCATTTATCACGCGTTCCCCATCGGCCAGGCCCAATTAGTATATAGCGGCGATTTTCGGCCACCATCTTTTCGTTGAGTACTTCAATCTCCGCTGCCATTTCTACGGTGTGCAATTTGTCAAATTTAGTATTGTCAACATAAATCACATCTTCAATAGAATCTACGATGCCATTTCCCATCCCAATCTCAGTATAAAGCAGCATGTCCTCCCGGGCAATTTTCGAAATATCCACTTCGCAATCGAAGTGCTGCGATATCAGTGGTTTTATTTGAAGGATATAAAAGCTTGCCCTCCCCTCTTTATCGCGGTTCAAATCGACGGCATACTCCATTTCCACAGCGGTACCCATAGCCTCCTTACCCAGCTCAAGCAATACCTTAAGGGTTTTAGCCAAAGGAATATAGTTGTATTTCAACACGTTGGCAAAATTAACTATTCGGGGTCCGACATTGGTTAAACCCGGGTAAATGGTATCGTTGTCAGCATGATATACCGAAACACAATGCTTCAAGGTACCATGGCTTTCAGCAAGGTCAATATCATTCATCACCAGGCCGGCATCTTCCCCTTCCATAAGATCCAGATTTTTCTTCGTTAAATCAACGCTATAAAACTTGAGTTGAGAATTCTTAAACTGATCTTTGGGGGTATTAATTTCCACATCCGGGTAGTTGGGCGAAAAGCGATAGGCACGATTCCCCTCAACTACATACTTCCCCAGACCAACAGCTGCCAAGGCAAATCCTTCTTCCGGTTTCATGTGGGCAAAAGGATAATAATTGTAAGACTGAGCCACGCCGCTAATGTGTGGATAATACATATCGCCATACTGATTTCCGACGACCTCCTCAATGATTACCGCCATTTTTTCATCTTCTAATTTATAGTCGATCGCCCTAACATAACCTTTTGAAACATTGGAATACAAAGAAGCATAGACCAATTTCACGGCCTGGCATAATTGCTGAAGACGAACCTCAAAACTCTCGTGGTTGTTGGGTAAGATGTAGGTCTCAAAAATTCCGGAAAAAGGTAGGGTAAGCGAATCTTCAAACAAGCTTGATGATCTTACTGCAATGGGTTTGGTGATCTTAGTTAACAAACTTGCCAACTTCTCATGCAAATCATCTGAAAGTAATTCCTCTAAAAAAGCTTTTTTTACCTTGGTATAATCATCTTCGAAAAGCGCCATTTTTTTTAAATCGTTTTGGGCTATAAACAATTCAAATTCAAGCGTACCAATAATAGCCGTGACTGGTGTTTTAATTTTAATGTCAGTAACAAGCTTTGAAAAATCATAATTATGAATCAAGGCATTTATAAAAGCAAGACCTCTTCCTTTTCCACCCAACGAACCATCACTCAAGGTGTAAAAATTACCCGGAATCAAATAATAATGGTTTTGATAAGGGATAATATTCCCTGTTTCCTGTTCATCGCGATGCTCTTTTATCATCTGTACCAATGAAGTACGCAATTCGTAGGCATCCTTAAAGTCACTGACTTTCTTGGGGTTAATAAAGTTGGCTGCTTTGATTTCTTGCCGGGCCATCAGCCACATCGAAAAATGATTTCGACTGGCATGATACAAGAGGGAATCGTCGGGGATTTCTATTAAATGATGCTCAAATTCCCACAAATTGGCAGCTTGAGCAATTTTTTCTCCCTTACTGTTTTTGAATACAAAGTCTCCAAATCCCAAATAATTAGTGATAAAATCCTGCAAATCTTCATAAAGCGTTTCCGAATTTTTATCAATAAAAAGTGAATTGTATTGATGGGCTACTTCGGCATAACTGGGATCGGACGACTGCATGACTACCGGAAGGTTCTTCAATTCCTGACGAGCGTAATCCAGCAATTCTACCCCGGCATTTTCATTTACTATCCCGTTTTGTTCGTATTTTACGTCAGTAATCAGACAAAGCAGATAATCACCATACTTATCAATCACCTCCACCGCCTGTTCAAATGTAGAAGCAAAAAGAATTTTGGGCCGCGCGCGCATGCGAAGAACCTTATATAATGCATCAGTACTTACATCATCAATAATACGTTTTGTTTGTTCCATGATAACCTTATACAGAAAGGACAAGTAACGGGACGAATACATGGGCGAGTCTTCTGCCAACAAGATTACACGCACTTGCCCCATACGGGTATCATTCTCTACGTTGATTTTATCCTCCAACAATTTAATCATGGAAAAGAAAATATTCGAGTCCCCATTCCAAGTGAAGACCCGGTCGATATAGGGTAAGTTTTGTTGTTCCGAACGAAAGTAACTCACATCACTATTGTTGTTAAGCAACAGAAATATAGGTATATAGTGATACTTTTCTTTAATTTGCCGGCTGGCTAATAAAGGTGTTTTCTTATCTACACCGACCATGTATATGATTTGATCGAAATGTTTCTTTTTCAAAAGGTCAAAGGCCTGCTGCACTGTAGAGGCTCCTGTGATACGCGGCACGGTGGTGAGGTTTAAGTGTCCGTACTGTCCAAGCATGTGTTCTGTAAACCGACCGTCTCGCTCAATTGCATAGGCATCATACAAACTGGATATCAGAAGGATATCCTTCACCTTAAACGGCATCAAATCGTGATAAACATCTCTGGTATAAGTATTTTTATTTAAAAATCGTTGTAAAAACTTACTACTTATTATGTCCTTCTGCACTCTGATCTGCTTATTTCCCCGAACGGGCATTAGCCTGTTTTTACCCACCGATTCCATACTGTTTAAATACCGTTTCAAGGTATTCATTATGCTTTTCAGGATGTAATCATGCTCTTCATCAGACAAGTTATCGGAGTGGATTCCCTTTACGTCACTATATAGTAAGCAGGCTGTTTTACCAGATTTGGTTTGAAAACTGATTTCACCGGATTTGGGAACCCCATTACTATTGTTTACTGAATACTCCTTGTCATCAAAAACAATTCGATAAAAATTAAAATACGTCAAATCCTTCCTACTCGCTAAGGCCTTAACGATCATAAGCAAGGTTTCTTCAAGACTACGATTTTGCCGGATTAGCGCGTTAATTTTATTGAGTATTTCCAGCAGATACAAATCGGGAGATAGGTCTTGATTCGGCATAATTCGCATATTTAATAACAAAAATATGCTAATTTTTAATTACAAAACTGATCAAGGCTTTCTCAACTCAACAGCTGCCTTATCTTTGACAAAAAATATGATGCAAAAAATATTACTTATGGTCGGTCTGGTGTTATTGACCTTGGGCTGGGCAGAGGCACAAGTACCTAACACACAAGAAGAAACACACATAACAAATCCAATAGTTATTATAAAAACCCCTCTGGGAACTATTGTGTTAGAGTTATATCCCAAGCAAGCACCGATAACCGTTAATAATTTTGAGCGCTACATTCGTGAAAGCCGTTTTAAGGGAGCCTCATTTTATCGAACGGTCAGGCTAGACAATCAGGCGCATAATAAAGTCAAAATTGAAGTCATTCAAGGGGGTCTGTTCGTAGACAATCATCCGGCCATGCTACCTCCCATCCCATTAGAGACGACTGCTATGACAGGTCTTCATCATCTTGATGGCAGTTTGTCGATGGCACGAGATAAACCCAATAGTGCAAGCAGTGAGTTTTTTATCTGTATCGGGGATCAGCCGTCGTTGGATTACAAAGGAAAACGAAACCCTGATGGTCAGGGATTTGCTGTTTTCGGTCGAGTAATACGGGGGATGAAAGTGGTGAGAAAGATTCAGCAACAGCCTGCTGTTGGACAGATGCTGAATCCGCACATACCGATTGAAGAAATCACTTTACAGGATAGTTTACTTTAGGTGCGATCTCCATTGAAGGTATTCTAGATTGTATGGGTGCGTCCACTCCGAAAAGTCTAAAACCCCTAAATCCCCTAAAGGGGACTTTAAATAGTTCATTGATATTCAATGAATTCCCCTTTAGGGGTCAGGGGTAAATGAGTTGAAAATCAATGAACATGGATTTTTCGGAGTGGACTCATGGGTGCGGATTATTATGTTACTCAATATTTTTTATGAATATAATCAAATAAAACCCAATATCTAATCCTTAGAAGGTCAAACCCAATTTTTCGGGAAGGATTGGGAATATTTAACCAACAAAGTCAATTGTTATTTTTTTATATTTACCGCCAATATGTGATTCCACATCTGCGTTTTACCAATAATTAATAGTAAATAATGTCTAAAATTTCACATACAATATATATAGCAATAATGGCACTGATTGTCATAGGTGTAACCATTTTTCTGATTTCCTATGGTTATTCTTATTATACTACCAGTGTGGCAGACCGTTTTTACCATCCTGATTATCAATTGTTAAATCCGAGTGGGATCATTGGGCATGGCCTTGGAATAATTGGTTCTTTACTTATGATTATTGGAGTTTCAATTTATATGATAAGAAAAAGGGTCAGGGCGTTTTCGCGTGTTGGGAATTTAAAGTACTGGCTTGAGTTTCATATTTTCTTATGCACATTAGGGCCAATATTGGTTTTGTTCCATACCGCGTTCAGGTTTGAAGGCTTAATTTCCATTGGTTTCTGGAGCATGGTCGCTGTCTTTGCCAGCGGTGTTATTGGTCGTTTTATTTATATACAAATTCCTCGATCAATTGAAGGTAGAGAACTGAGTTTGAATGAAATAAGAGGCCTAAAAGTAGACATTGGCGAGGTTCTTAAGAACGACTATGACCTTAATGAAGAAAGTTATGACACTATTATTAAATTAACTAAAAGAAAAACTGACTTAAGCGATTATAATATATTTTATAGGTCGTTAAGAAAGTATTTCGAGGATCAGAGAAATCTAAGGTCTATAAAGAAGGTTTTGCGAAAAAGCAAATTTCATCGCTCGGAAAACAAGAAAATTATTAGATTTGTTAATCATGAGATTGCTTTAAACAGAAAAATTGACCGGTTGACTACTATGCAAAACATATTTAAATATTGGCATGTTGTACATTTGCCTTTTGCTATTATAATGTTGGTTATTATGATAATACATGTGACCGTAGCTATTATTTTCGGTGCTAAATGGATTTTTTAAGATGGAATCATTAATATTGGAAATATTAATTTACGGGCTAGTAATCATACTCATTTTAATGGTGGTTATTATTTACGTCAGACGGCAGCAAAAAGCCTCTAGAATTGTTACTAAAAAAATTGAAAATGCCAAGCTGGAGGGATTATATGAGCCTGTTTCGCTACACCCTGTTATTGATGTGGGTAGCTGCATTCAATCAGGTGCCTGTATTGCTGCCTGCCCCGAAAAAGATATACTGGGTATTAAAGATGGCAAGGCAACAACCATAAACGCCTCTCGTTGTATTGGGCATGGTGCTTGCTTTCACGCCTGCCCTACTCATGCCATAACTTTATGTATTGGAACATCTAAGCGTGGTGTTGATTTACCTCATGTAAATCATAATTTCGAAACTAATATTGCTGGTATTTTTATTGCAGGTGAACTTGGCGGAATGGGTCTCATAAAAAATGCTGTTGAACAAGGCAAACAAGCCGTTGACAATATTGCCAAATCGATATCTAAAAAACATAATGCTGAATACGACTTATTGATTGTTGGTGCCGGTCCGGCGGGTATTTCGGGAGCGTTGACAGCTAATAAAAATGGATTAAAATGTATTACCGTTGATCAGGACACTCTTGGTGGAACCGTTTTTACTTTTCCCAGATCAAAAATTGTCATGACTTCCGCCATGGATCTTCCTCTTTATGGAAAAGTAAAACTCTTTGAAACAAGCAAAAGCGCATTACTTGATATTTGGAATAAAGCCTTGTTAAAAAATGATACCTCGATTAAGGAGAAAACCAAAGTAGAAGCTATCACTCCTGAGAATGGCTATTTCAGAGTTGAAACAAAGGATGGGAATAGCCTCACTTCAAAAACTGTTTTACTTGCCATTGGTCGGCGTGGCACGCCACGTAAACTTAATATTCCAGGCGAAGTCAGCGAAAAAGTTGCATACAAACTACTCGAACCTGAAGATATCTCAGATAAGGACATTATCGTGGTCGGTGGTGGCGATTCGGCTGTTGAATCTGCCATGCTCCTAGCCGAAAATAACCGTGTAATCCTTTCTTATCGGAAAGAAGCGTTTCAACGAATTAAACTTAAAAATAAGCAAAGAATTGATTTGGCAATCGAACAGGGTAAAGTAGACATAAGGTTTAATACTAATCTGGTTTCAATTGATAAAAATAAGGTAACTTTATCTTCATCAATTGATAGTAAAATGGACATTCTTAATAATGATCTTGTTTTCATCTTTGTCGGCGGTGAACTTCCGACAGAGTTTTTACAAAAAATAGGACTTAAGATTACAAAAAAATACGGTGAAGCTGTTTTAAAACATCATTAATATGACAATTTCTTTTGCTCGTTTTCTGAAGATAAGTAAAATAATGCCACTTATTTTGTTGCTGTTTTTATTTCTCTCTATGCGTGCATATTCGCAATTATCACCAGGCGACCTTTCTGATGCCCACTCGCAATTTGAAGGCTTATCGAATTGTACACTATGCCATGTCCTTGGCGAAAAAGTTGCTAACAAGAAATGCCTTGATTGCCATAAAGCTTTATCCCGGCAAATTTCTAAAAATACAGGTTATCACTCATCCAAAGAAATTGTAAATAAAAAATGCACATCATGCCATAGCGAGCATCATGGTAAAAATTTTCAACTGATTCGCTTCGATAAGAGCCATTTTAACCATTCATTAACAGGTTTTGAATTATTGGGCGCGCACACAAAGTTAAAATGCAATGAATGTCATAAGTCAGGCTTCATAAAAGACACAGAAGTACAGAAAAAGAAATTCACATTTCTTGGTTTAGACACCGATTGCATATCGTGCCATGCCGATTACCATCAAAAAACGCTATCTACCAATTGTAAGCAATGCCATGGGATGAAAGCATTTAAGCCTGCTTTAAAATTCGATCACGCTAAGACGAAATTTAAGTTACTCGGTAAACATAAGGAACTTGAATGTGCCAAATGCCATAAAATTACCGAAAAAAACGGCAAGAAATTTCAGGCGTTTAAAGGTATTGCATTTGAGGCGTGCACCAGTTGCCATCAAGATGTCCATAAAAATAAATTTGGCCCAACTTGCACTAAATGCCATACAGAACAGTCATTCAACATAATTAAAAGTAATTCGGGTTTCAATCATGACAGAACAAACTTTAAACTGCTAGGAAAACACCGCACAGTCAGTTGCAAGAAATGCCATAAGACAAATTTGCTCGATCCAATAAAACATAATCAGTGTATCGACTGCCATGCTGATTTTCATAAAGGCCAGTTCAAAAAACAGGGGCTGACCCAAGATTGTGCCGATTGCCATGACACGAAGGGTTTTACTCAATCATCTTTTACTATTGAACGACACGATAAAACTGATTTTCCACTTACGAGCGCTCATTTGGCAACGCCTTGCTTTGTTTGCCACAAGAAAACCGGCAAATGGCAATTCTCCAATTTGGGCATCAAATGTATTGATTGTCACGACAATATTCATAAGTCATATTTGGATAAGAAATACTATCCGGAATCAAATTGCAAAAACTGCCACACTTCAACCAGATGGGTAGATATTAATTTTGATCATGCTAAAACAGGCTTTGATCTGCTTGGCAAACACAAAGAACAAAGTTGCCGCACATGCCATTTTAAAAAACTTGCCGATGGCAAACAACAACAACAATTCAAAAATTTAACCTCATCATGCAATGAATGTCATGTAGATAAACATTTTAAGCAATTTGACATTGATGGTAAAACAGATTGTTTGAGCTGCCATAATTTTAACAATTGGAAAGCTGAGAAATTTGACCACAACAAAACAGGATTTAAACTAGTTGGCAAGCACAAGGATGTTGCTTGTGCCAAATGTCACAAACACAAACAAATAGGTGAAAATACTTTTGTTCAATATAAACTAAATGAATTCCGATGCGAGAACTGTCATTAATTGTCCTGAGTTTGTTTATCATGTCGTTCAAGCCCACCGACTCCCCACATGGGAAGGACTTGAACATTAGTTGTAATGTCTGTCATAATCCTACCGGCTGGAAAATTGACCATAAAACTATTTCATTCAAACACAGCACAACGCAATTTAAACTGGAAGGAGTGCACAAAGATGTCAACTGTGTTGCCTGCCATACAAGTCTTGTGTTTTCGGAGGCTAAACCAGAATGTATGTCATGCCATGAAGATGTGCATGAACAAACCCTTGGCTTCGATTGTGTTCGATGCCACACTACAAATTCGTGGTTAATTGATAATATTAAAGAGATTCATCAGCAAAGTCGTTTCCCCTTGCTGGGGGCACATAGCACTGCCGACTGCTACGCTTGCCATATTAACTCTGCTTCAACTCTTCGATTCGACCCATTAGGAGTTAGATGTATCGATTGTCACTTAAAAGATTATCAGGCAACAACAGCACCAAATCATACTTTAGGTCAATATTCGAAAGAATGTACTCAGTGCCATCAGATGAATGCATTTTCATGGAGTGGTGCCAATATCACACACAATTTTTTCCCATTAACTGATGGCCATAATATTAAAGATTGTTCGAAATGCCATCTTGATGCTCAGAATTATTCAAACATTTCACCTGTGTGCGTCTCATGTCATCAAAATAACTACAACAACACTACTTCACCAAACCACATTCAGCTTGGTATATCTACCAACTGTATTGACTGTCACACTACTGCTCCCGGCTGGAAACCTGCCAAATTTGCACAACATGATGTCTTATTTCCAATATACTCAGGAAAGCATAATGATGCATGGTCAAGTTGTACCGATTGCCATAAGGTAGCTAGTGATTATGCTGTTTATACTTGCACCGACTGCCATGATCATAACAAATCTGACATGGACAGTAAACATAGCGGAGTAGGTGGCTATATTTATGAAAGTAATGCATGTTTCTCGTGCCACCCCACCGGCAGTCGTGATGGAAGTTTTAATCATGCCACCTCAAATTTCCCATTAACAGGAGCTCATGCAACTACCGATTGTGCCAGTTGTCATGCGAATGGCTACACCGGCACCTCCAGTGTTTGTGTCGATTGTCATCTTAATGCTTATAATCAAAGCACCAATCCTAATCACACAAAAATAGGTTTATCTACCGATTGCAAAGTCTGTCATACAACTCTGCCCGGCTGGAAGCCCGCTACATTTGATGTACATAACCAATATTATGTTATTGCCGGAGCACACCTTACCATTGCCAATGACTGCAACGCTTGTCATAATGGAAAATATGATAAGACTACACCAATCACCTGTGTAGGTTGTCACCTTACCAATTATGACCAGACTACTAACCCCCCACATGCCTCCAATCAATTTTCAACCGACTGTATTATATGTCATACGCAGGATGCCTGGACACCAGCTACTTTTGACCATAGCAGCTATTATGTTATTGCCGGGGCACACCTTGCCATTGCCAATAACTGCAACGCCTGTCACAATGGAAAATATGATAAGACTACGCCGACCACTTGTGTAGGTTGCCACCTTACAAATTATAACCAGACCACCACCCCCCCACATGCCACTTCTCAATTTCCAACCGATTGTAGTTCTTGTCATACCCAAAATGCCTGGACACCTTCTACATGGGATCATAGTGGATATTTTCCAATCTACAGCGGGAAACACCAAGGCCAATGGAGTAGCTGTACCGACTGCCATAACATACCTAGCGATTACTCCTTGTTTAGCTGCATCAACTGCCATGAGCATAACAAAACTGATACCGACAGCAAGCACAGTGGGGTAGCTAATTACCAATATAATAGCGACGCTTGTTACAGTTGTCACCCCACAGGCAGCAAAGGCAGTGGTGGTGGTGATAGAATTAACTTTCCTCATAATATAAGACCATGAAACAGTTTGTAATCATTCTCGTTCTTATACTTACTGTCATGGGAGTTCATGCCCAAAATAATGTTAAACCTATCGAAGGAAGTGTGTCATACATAACTTCTCAAAACATATATGTGAGATTTAAATCTACTAAACATATCTCAGCTGGCGACACGCTGTTTATTAATAGGAATCATTCGCTGATACCTATGGCTGTAGTTACACATTTGTCCTCTACTTCATGTGTATCCACACCTCTTTCGTCTACTAAATTACAGGTCGGCAATGTCCTTTTAATCAGGCATAAAGCGATTACTAAAAAGTCTGAAGGCAACAAAGTCAAAAAAATTAAAGCAATATCTCCACTGTTTCGTTCAACACAACAAAAGGATAGTTCTAAAACAGTAAAAAATGAAGTAAAACAAGAAATATATGGGAGGATATCTCTGTCGTCCTATTCAAACTTCTCCAATAGATCAGTGAGTAGCCAACGAATGCGTTCTACCTTTTCTCTTACTGCAAACAATATCTCAAATTCGAAATTTTCGGCTGAAACTTATATTTCATTTGTGCCCAGCAATAAAAATTGGGGAAAAATAAAGTCTAATATATTTGATGGTTTAAAGATTTACGACCTATCTATTAAGTATCAAGGACTTAAAAATATGAGCATCTGGCTTGGCCGTCATCTCAACCGAAATCTTTCATCTATCGGCACCATAGATGGCCTTCAAGTAGAAAAAAAATTCAAATCAATTTATCTGGGAGGTTTTGTCGGATCACGACCTAATAATCTGAATTACAGTTTCGACTTCTCCCTCTTCCAGTATGGTGCTTATGTTGCCCATGTTTACCGAAACAAAAAGAAACATGAAATGAGGACAACCTTTGCATTTGTTGATCAACAAAACGCCGGAAAAACAGACAGACGCTTTGCTTATATTCAACATTATAACGGGCTTGCCAAAGACTTATATTTGTTTGGTACTGCCGAATTTGATCTTTATCAAAACATTAATGGGGTTCAAACATCCAATTTTAATTTAACCAATTTATATATGATGCTGAGGTATCGTGTTATGAGGCAGTTGTCTTTCTCTCTTTCTTATAGTACTCGCAAAAATATTATTTATTACGAAACTTATAAGAATTACCTACAACGGCTAATCGATGATCCGGCACTTCGAGGGTTTAGGTTTCAGGTGAATTATCGTCCATTGCGAAAAATATCAATCGGTCTTAGAGCCGGTTACAATGCAAGGAAAACTGACCCCAGACCATCAAAGAACCTGAACGTCTACATTAGGTATGCCAAGGTGCCGGGTTTGAATGCTTCTGCAAATGTCTCTGCTACGTTCATGGAGTCGGCCTATCTTTCAGGCGGCATATACAGCCTTAACTTATCTCGTGATCTCATTCCCAGAAAGTTATACGGCAACTTGGCTTATAGATTTGTTAACTATAAATATTCTTATGGTGGATCCTCCCTTCAACAACATATTGGTGACATAAGCCTTAACTGGAACATCATTAAAAAACTGACAATGTCGCTGAATTATGAAGGTACATTTGGGAAAACGTATAAGTATAATAGTATTTATATCAACCTCACAAAACGTTTTTAAGAAAAAATACCAAAAAATACTATCCGTATTAAAGGAAATGGTTTGCCATAAATACTTTCGAATATATTATCAACGTGAGCGTTGAATATACTTTAAAAATTTTGTTCTTTATTCAACATTTGACTTACTAGACTTCAGCCAATAAAACCCATAGGGTTCCAGGCTAATAGACGCATTATCTTGTGTTGTATTATCAATAATGTTCAAAAGAGCTTGCGAGCCAGCAAGTTCCACCGATTGTGTTGAAGATGAGAGATTAAAAAGTGCCCAAAAGTCATCTTCTCCTCTTCGCTTATGAATAGCCAGTAATTGTTCATTAAAAGTGTGAACCTCAAAAGCGAGGAAGGGGTCGAAGAACGGATCCGCAGTCCTTGCAGTCAGCAATTTTTTATATTCAGAAAATATATTATTTCTAAGGGTTCCTTTCTCGTTCAATTCAAGCATTAGTTTATCAGCGTCCAGATGGGGACGGTTTATTCTTCTTGGTATCCCGGTGGATTCAGCCAATTCTAAATCATTTTCTGTTCCTAATAATGAATGGATATAGACCCCCGGAACTCCCGGTAAACTAAGCATTACTGCTTGGGTCAAAAGAAATTTCTTTGCTTTCAGGGCTTTAGAATCTACAGCTTCTGTAACCAAATCAAGATAAGTACAATTCAACTCATAGGCTGATTGTGAGCCATCATCGTTGGTTTTGTACGAAACATAGCCTTTATTATTATTTACCTGGGTTTCAAGTATTCTAATCTCATCTTCTGTTAAAATACCCTTTAGCGGTTGCAATCCCACGCCATCATGGCTTGCTGTAAAATTAAAATAACAAGCTTGCTCACCCGGTAATTCTAGTTTTGAAAGCCACTTTGCCAATTTTGTCACGCTCTGCGAGATTATACTAAAGGCCAACAAAGGAGGTAAAGTGAAATTATAAACCAGATGGGCTTCATTGTGCCCATTTCCAAAATAAGAAATATTATCCTTATGTGGCACATTCGTTTCTGTAATCAATAGCGCATCAGGAGCCAAAACCTCGATAATTTGCCTATAAATCTGAATAATCAAGTGTGTTTCAGGAAGATGAACACAAGCTGTCCCCAGTGTTTTCCAAAGAAAGCCAACGGCATCAAGCCGGATAAGCCTTGCTCCCTTACTGATATAAAAAAGCAACAGTTCGAGAACCGCAAGAAACACTTTGCCATTGGAAAAATTTAAATCAATCTGGTCTTCACTAAAAGTAGTCCAGACGCTTTTTTCTCCTCCTCCCGAACTGGGATACTTGTGAACCAAAGGAAGTGCCCTGGGTCTGAAAACATGTTTTAAATCCGGGTTATTTTCATCTACCTCAATAAAATAATCTTCATAATCAGGATTAGCCTTTAAAAACTCCTGAAACCATACTGAACGCCTTGAGATGTGATTGACTACAGCATCAAACATCAAGCGATAGTTCGCAGAAAGAGCCTTAATTTCACGCCAACTACCAAAGGAAGGGTTTACCTGATAATAATCAGACACTGAGAAACCATCATCTGAAGAAGAAGGAAAAAAAGGTAAAATATGGACTGTATTCACAATTCCCTTTAGATTTTCATTTAAAAAATCATTCAGCGTTTCCAGTGGAAATTGCCCATCCTTGTTTAAGCTGTTTGCATAAGTAATTAATATGATGTCCTGTTGAGAAAGATGATGTTTTGGGGCGTTTATCAAAGGTCGATATTTGTCCAGGATACCCTGTACATTCTTATCTAATTCAACGGCTTTATCGGAATACAATTTTGTCAGCCCAGCTAAAATATTTATTGTTTTGCTCACGGAAATTAAAAAATATAAGGTAAAGAAATAGAGAATAATACGATCACAACGAAGAAAGCAAGCAGTACAAAGTTTTCCTTGGTTTTCCATTGAAATTTTTCGACACTAATCAGTTTGCTTTTTTCCTTGGAAATAAGCATGCTAATACTAAGGGCGACAACAACCGTGACAATGGTTCCTATGGCATTCCACCAAAACCAGAATAATTGAGGAACAAACAACCACAAACAAACATTGATGAGCACTCCTGTTACTATTCCAATATTTGCACCCAACGTATGGGTTCTTTTGGATAAAATAGCCAATAAAAATGCAGCAAGTACCGGCCCGTAAAATACTGATCCAATTTTATTGATAGCTTCAATAACTGTGTCTGCGATGCCTCCGGCAACAAAAGCAAAAAGGATACAAACAGTTCCCCAAAATAAAGAAACGAGTCTCGATGTGCGGACATATTGCTTGTCATCCATCTTTCTGAATCGCTTTATAAAGTCTTCGACTGTAACTGCTGATAATGAGTTAATGGTAGAGCTAAGTGAGGACATGGCAGCAGCTAAAATTGCAACCAATAGCATCCCTTTAACGCCATTCGGAAGATATTTCATTATAAATACAGGAACCAGTAAATCGGTGCTGCTTTTTAACGAACTGCTATGGAGCGCGAACACCTCATGTAAAGTGGATTGGAAGCTTGGATCCATAAAATAGAGTGTGCCCAGTGCCAGCCCCATAAAACTATAGATAAAAGTTATCGGAAAGCGAAATAGACCATTCACAGTGAGCAATTTCCTGACGGTGCCCATATCTTTTGCCGACAACATGCGCTGCGACTGGGTTTGATCAGTTCCATAATATGAGGTATACAAAAAGATTCCTCCTATCAACATGGGCCAAAACCCAAAACCATCGCCATGAAATCCAAGTTTACCAAAGTCAACGGAAAACAATCTACTGGTATCCAAATGGGTTTCAAACTGATGCCAACCGCCAATGGCATGAAAAGCAAAATATATGCTCACGAGAATTCCGACAAAAAGAATGATCATTTGAATCATATCGCCATAGATGACCGCACGCATTCCGCCCTGGAAAGAATAGATTAAAGTAATTACCCCAATGATCACAATGGTTTCCCAGAACTGGATATCCATTACTGCCTGTAATATTAAAGCCACGGCATACACCATAACCCCGGTACCGAATGAACGGCTAACTTGAAACACAAAGCTTATCAGCAGCCTTGAACTGGCATCAAATCTTTTTTCAAGATATTCGTAAACACTTACCACGCCGGATTTATATAAGGGAGGAATAACTACTACCATAATGATAATCATGGCGATTGGAACACCAAACTCGAAGGCTAGCCAGGACATTCCTCCACCTGGCCGAAGACCTACAAAGGCAGGGGCGGAAATAAAGCTGATGGCAGATAGCTGAGTCGCCATCACCGATAAGCTTAGCGGAAACCAGCCCACGTTCCTACCGCCAAGGAAATAGTCTTTTGAGGATTTGTTATCTCTAAAAAAGTAACCGAGACCCAAAAAAGCGGCCAAATAAGAAACGACAATCAAATAGTCTAACCAATTCATAAGTTATCATTCAGTAAATCAATAATTAATGAGGCTGTCCAGGAAAAATCTTCCCCGCCATAAGCTTTTTCCAGCATTTTCGAATTCTCTTTATCCGGCTCAAAGTATTCATAAAACCCCTGATCACGGACAAGTTGAAGGCTATCCTCTTTCATTCTTTTCGCCCAATCCTTCAAACCATAGACTTTAAGTCCTTCATAAATCAACCAGTTCATATTTAACCAGACAGGGCCTCTCCAATATCGTTGTGATTCAAAATTAGAATCTTCGGGATCAAAGGAGGGACATAGATAAAATTGTCCATTTTTTGAAAAACGTTCCAAGGTAGCCAACATCTTTTTTAGCATCTCAGGTGAAGGAGCCCCGGCAAACAAAGGAGCAAAGCCTGAAGAAGTGAGTCCGTCAAGCCATTTTTTCCTTCTTAAATCATAATGTCGGTAAACGCCGGCTTCTTCATCAAAAAGTTTGTCATTTAGTGCACGAATACTCTTATTATTCCAATGCTTGAGTCGTATTATGTCCTCCGGATAGCCAGCGAATTCAGCCAAACGAGCCAAACTATTATTGGAGGCAATTAACATGCTGTTGAATAAGGGATCCTGAACTAAAAAAGGAGATTTGTCCGCTATGTCCTGATCACAATATTTTAATTCTTTAAACAAATCAATCAGATACAAATAGTAATCATATTCCCTTTGGTGAGGCCGTTGAGATTCTTGTACATGTTTGGTGTCCTTTCGGTTAAAGTCATAGGAAGGGGCATCAAATGATTTCCATATTTCGTCCCAGACGGGCGAATTATCAGTTCCCGATTCCCAATTATGCTGAATATAAACAAGGCCTTCATTATGGGGATCACGGAACTTATACAAATATTCATGTTGAGCCAATATTTTGGGAAATAATTCCTTCACGAACTTAACGACTTCCGGGAGATCATGACCTGCATTATAAATTCGCTCCAACACCCATCCTTCAATGGGAGGCTGGGTGATAGTAGTGGTTTCAAAATTAGGATTTGCATCTTCAGAGAGGGAGGCTCCATAAAATTTAGCATCCGGGAAATACGATTTTGCTTCCGTAGAGGCATGAAAAATAATATGCGGGACAAAGCCATTCGCCCATTGAGCTGAAAACAGCATTCTCATCTCCTGCATGGCCAAGTCGACATTGAAATGGCTATAACCCAGTGCAATAAAACCGGAATCCCATTTCCACTGGAAAGGATAGATATGTGCACTCGGCAACGTATATCCTTTCCTACGATTTTTCAATAATATCTCTTTTGCTTTTTCCAGCAGTCGTTTATCGTCCATAAAGCCAATATTACAAATAAAAATAAAGAAAAGATAGTGCCCGATTTTAACAATCGGGCACTTTTTACCAAATCCTAAAACCTATCACTAAAAGACAATAGTGATTAATTTAGCAATTATAAATTGAAAGTGGCCCTGACAAATATCCTGCGTGGCAAAATTGGACGACCAACAAAATATTCAGCAATGGTTTGGTTATTTCCCAATCGAGGCGAACCTTCAGTAATTCCGGCATTATTAAACAAGTTGAATACCGAAACACCCAATCGCCATGACTGAGCGGTATGTTTACCCAAAGGAAACGTATAACCGGCATCAATACGTGCAATATTAATTGGATCCAATAGTATGGTATTGTTATCGCTGGTATACTTTTTACCCATGTAGTTATTAGACAGGTTAGCATCAATTCTGCCATTTGTATAAGACAAACCCATCATCGAAAGTAAGCGGGGTTGTCTTCTTAGCCAATTTCCAACATACTGAGGGCTACCCTCAAACGAATCATAACGGTGCTTCTGATAAGTAAAATTACCATAAAAATTCAAGTCTTTAACCAGCGCCCAGTTCCATGTCACCTCTAGACCGACGGTAGAAGTTCCTACAACGTTTACCTGTTCCATAACACCACCGCCGGGAGCATTTACAAAATCAACCTGTCGGCGATTCCGCAACATCACGGCATAAACTGCTGCTGTGGCAGAAATTTTCTTTGAGGAATATTTCCAGCCGCCTTCCGTTTGGTAAATCTTCTCAGTAGAATAAGATTGGGGCAAACCATTACTGAACTTCATGGCTCTTAGCATGGGGAAGAAAAATCCTTTTGAAATGTTAAGGTATAAATTTGAGTGGCTCGACAAATTATACAAACCTGCCAAAGCCAGTGCATAACCCGTGGCACTTACATTGCCTCTCGTCCATTTTCCATTACCCCAAACAACATTGTTGAGGTTTGCTCCCTGAGCAGGATTTGTACTCATGGTATAGACTTTATTGCCTTCAATATTAATATTACCAACGGTATGCTCAACCCTAAAACCGGCATCCAAATGAAAGCGACCAAGCAGCATTTCGTCGGTTGCATAAATGGCTTCCTTACTACTTGCGTAAAAGTTATTGCTATAGGCTATTCCTCTACCTGAAACACCATTTACAGTATAATTTTTTGTGGCTCCCAAAGCATCCGTATAAGAAAGGTCAACCAACTGTGGAATATTGTTAAATGTGCCTAAATACCGGGTAATTACATCCGCATCGCCAGCCTCTGCCCTGGATAGGAAGGTACCGAAAGTAAGTGTATGCTGAGCTTTATCCGTATTGATAGTTTTGGTAAACTTAAACTCACCCGTCATATCGCTCATGGGTCTGTTCCGATCCAAAATTCTGTTTTCAAACAATTTTGTTCCTGAAGCAAGCGGCAGACCTGTTCTGTCGTATGTGTAGGAATAATTACTAATTCCGGGTAACCTAAGCGCCGCATAGCCAGCCAAGGTTTCAACAGGAGCTGCACCACTAACTCCACCGCCATCAAGAAATAAATTAAATTGATGCTGATAACGGGCATATTTCATTTTGGAATCAAATTTCCAGTTATTTCCGAGATTCTGATTGATGTCCAACATCAAAAAGCCACCATGGGTGTATACGCCATTCCGAATAGGAGATACATAATATCCGCCCGGGGTCGGATAAGCTATATCCGCAGCAAAATTAGTTTGTGTTGTCATAACAGGATTACCATCATTTCCAATAGCCCGCGAACGGTCGGTACCGTTTAAAGGTAAGGGAAGAAAAAATTGAACCTTGTCGTCAATGTATTGTCCAAATAAAGTTATCACTCCATTTTTGGTGACTTTTTTCAGATTTCCTCTAAATTGAACACCTTCGGTAGGCAAGCCCGTAACCAAAGGGCCTCTATCATAACGGTAAGTACCTGAAAAAGCATAATATAAGTTAGAGTTGGCCTTACCCATGGGACCAGCAGCAAAAAAATCGGCTTTATACCTTCCCAGGTCGGCCCACTCGAGGCTAAGCGTACGTTCGGGTTGGTTGGTTCCGGTTTTGCTTATGAAACCAATAATACCAGCAACAGATCCGACACCATAAAGAGTAGAAACCCCACCTCTCACAAATTCAAGACTTCTAAATCCTAAGTCAGGCCTGAAATAAACATCCTGAGCCGAGGAGTTCATACCAAAAGTACTCAATATCGGCATTCCATCCAGCATGATAGGCGTGAACTGATATTGTCCGCCCGAGGGCATACCCCTGACAAAGATGTTGGAGGCCACTTCACCACCGCCACCTTCTGCAGTAATGCCCGGAACCGTTCTTAAAATGTCAGCTTCGCTGTTCGCATTTAAACGTTCAAGGGACTTCGCTGAAAATGTAGTAATTGACAAAGGAGATTCCAACTTGGTCCTCCTTCTGTTTGTGGCGGTAACCACAACTTCATTCAGTCCGCTGGCTGATTCCTTCAAAATGATGGTAAAGTTATTTTCACCATTTTTTAACACAACCGGCATTTTCTGGGTTTTATAACCCACAAAAGAGGCTAAAAGAGTAACATTTCCACTTAGGGTGGTTTCAAATGAGAAATCCCCATTTCCATCCGCAGTAGTACCCTGAGTAGTACCGCTAATCACAACACTAGCACCGGCTAAAGGCTGACTACTTCCATCTAGAATCTTCCCTTTTAGCGTTACCTGCGCATATGATCCGGTGGCAATAAACAAGAAAATTGCCAACAAAACATTTGAAATTTTATTATTCATAATATTAAATTTTAATAATTTTAAACAAAACTATGTAAAATTTTATGTTTTTTACATTAATTGCCGTATTTTTTCATTTATTTACGTTACTTTTGCCGTAAACGTTTACGGAACTTTACACTTATTAGCATGACAAGAAAAATAACCATGAAGGACATTGCCGAAAAACTCAATGTTTCAATTACAACTGTTTCCCGAGCTTTAAATGATAAATCTGATGTAGGTGAAAAAACTCGGAAAGCGGTTCTGGAGCTAGCCAAGGACTTCGAATATTCGCCTAACGCAATTGCCTCATCCTTAAGGAAAAGCAGATCAAATGTAATAGGGGTAATCCTGCCCCGCTTAGAACATTATTTTTTCTCCACCTTATTAAAGGGGATTGTTAGCTACGCTCAAAAAGATAATTTTGTTGTTTCCGTGGGTGAATCTTCTCATAATTCTAAAAAAGAAACGGAACTGATTGGAGACTTAATCGGAATGAATGTTTCAGGAATTATCCTGGCCCCTTGTCGGAATGAGGTAAACATGTCCTATTTGAACGCGCTAAAACAAAATAAAATCCCATTGGTATTGATAGACCGGATACCGAAAAATTATTTCGGGCATTATGTCCAACTAAATGATTTTCACGGTGCTCAACTTGCAGTCAAGCACTTAATTCAACAAGGCTATCGCAAAATTGCCCACATCAGGGGACATACTTACTCGTCTATTGCAGAAGCTCGCTACCAAGGTTATTGTCAGGAACTCAAATTAAATAATATAGACTACAATCCATCACTCGTAAAAACCTGTGAATTTGTATCCTCAGAAGAAGGTTATTATTTCACAAAAGAATTAATGCTTTCCCCCAACAAACCGGATGCAATTTTTACGGTTAGCGATGAGGTTGCCTTAGGTGTTTACGAAGCACTGAAAGAGATGAAATTAAATATACCCAATGATGTTGGCGTGGTTGGATTTAGTAACTCCTTAGTTTCGAACTATGTTTGTCCCAGGCTAACCACCATTGACCAACCCGGGATTCGTATTGGAGAAACTGCCTACGAATTTTTAAGAAACGCTTTTGATGATGATGAGAAAATTCAACAAAAAATTTTCGAGGCAAAATTATTGATTCGCGAATCTAGTGTTCCTGCCACGACTTAACACCGTAATGAACCAAGTTCAAATGAAATTCTGAAATAGTATAAATTGCTCCTTTGCAGGGAGGAGTTTTCCTCCACATCAGGTTGTTTTTCATTGTTGTCTAAAGGACCGTAAGGAGAAATCTCCTGAGCTCCTGATGTCATTCCGGACTAAGGCATGATTCTTTCCAAAGCATTTTTGTATCAGACTTATTTATTTCCTATTGAATTCAAGAGCCTCATAATATTAAATGCCAGCCTGGTCAAATCCTTCCGTGTATTTTGTAAAGCCTCTTCCAGCGAGCGCGGCTTCGACTGAATTGAAAAGGCGGAATTCAATCCCAATTTTTTAACCTCTTCGGGTTCAAGTTCAAGCATACCGCATAAGGCAATAATCGGAATTGAATATTGTCGGGCATGCCGTGAAATTCCATGAATTAATTTGCCGTGAATGGTTTGGGAATCTATTTTCCCTTCACCGGTAATAATTAAATCAACCCCATTAAGGTGCTGATCAAAACCGGTAATATCCATGATAACATCAATTCCTTTATGAAGAGAGGCATTTAAGAAAGCCATACTACCTGCACCAAGTCCTCCGGCAGCTCCGGCACCCGGAACATCAGCCAAATTCAGTCCTTTTTGATTAATCATCACTTTCGAAAAATTTTCCAGCCCCTTGTCAAGTAGTTCAATATCATCATCATTTGCCCCTTTTTGCCTGGCATAAACATGGGCAGCACCCTTATTTCCATACAAGGGATTATCTACATCACAAATAATATCGACCTGTAAATCGGCTGGGACGAAAGAGCCACCTTCATCAAAATGATGAAATATCAATAATTCCTTGCCGCCACCTTTTAACAGATTGTTTTTTGCATCAAAAAGCTTAATCCCTAAAGCAGAAGCCATGCCCATTCCGGCATCGTTGGTAGCACTTCCTCCAATGGCCAGCACAACTCTTTTCGCTCCAAGATTGATGGCATGCCGAATCATTTGTCCTGTTCCATAAGTGGAAGCAAGCATGCAGTTCCGCTCATGTATACCAATTCGCTGCAAACCGGATGCTTCCGCCATCTCAATGAAGGCTGTCTTTGATTCGTCAGCAAAATAATAAGATGCCTCAACAGGTCTTCCTATTGCATTTTCAACCTCCAGAAACCATTTTTCTGCCTTCAGATGATGTCCAAGTATTTCAGCACTTCCCTCTCCACCATCACCCAAGGGAAATATCTCCGATTCAATACGAGGGTCAGCCATCCTTATCCCTGCTTCAATGGCCTTGCCCACTTCCAGTGAAGAAAGTGAATCTTTAAATGAATCGGGAGCTATCAATACTTTCATATTTCCTAAGAATTATTCTATTCGCGAATTTTCATTTTTTTAAATGTACCAGGGTTATGCATCACTTCTAAAGCTTTCATAATACCATGATCCATGGGAGAAACAATTTCAAAGTATGCATTTTGATTAAACAAATCACGCGCTATCAGACCTTTCATCTGCAACTGAATAAAGGTTTTATTCATATCCAAATATCGTTCATCCATGTTGACCTTTACCTTTAAAGCATCGTTTAGAAAAATACGGAAGTAGGGTTTTGTGATTCGAAAGCCATGGGTAAAATCATAGATGTTTTTATAGTTCTTCTCCAAAGTGGCCCTGTTTGCATTCATAAAATTATTCACAAAGGTATTGAACACGCCTTTTCGGACAAGATTGGAATAAACTTCATCATAACGGGAAGAATCCCATGGAACAAAAATATCAGGCATGATCCCTCCCCCACCATATACAGTTCTGCCGTCGGCGGTATGGAATTTCAAGGAATCGGGAAAATGGATACTGTCGGGATGAATTAATTCACCATGTTTCATACGTTCTTGCAAATCACGGTAGTATTCATCAACGCCCTTATTATAGGGCTTTTGTATCCAACGTCCTGAAGGGGTGTGGTAACGAGCTACCGTAAGCCTTACGATCGATCCATCAGGAAGTCTGAATGGCCGTTGTACCAATCCTTTTCCAAAGGAACGCCGCCCTATCAGCAACGCCCTATCCCAATCCTGAAGGGCACCGGAAACAATTTCGCTGGCAGAGGCCGATCCTTCGTTGATTAGGACAATAAGTTTCCCATTTTCAAAACCGCCTTGACTATTGGCTCTCAACTCCTGCCTGGGACTATGGATGCCTTCAGTATAAACAATCAATTTGCCTGTAGTTAAAAATTCATTGGCTATTTGCTGTGCTGTGCTCAGGTAGCCCCCTGAATTACCCCGCAAGTCGAAAACCAGATTTTTCATCCCAAGTTTCTTCAAGCTATCCAGGGACTGATTAAACTCCGTTTTCGAATCACGTGCAAAGCGGTTAAGCTTGATATATCCCGTTGTTTTATCCAACATGAAAGCAGCAGCCAAACTCTTCAACGGGATTTTATCACGAATAATGGTAAAATCAAGAAGATGGCTCATTCCGCGCCGGTAAATACTAACCATAACCCTGGTACCCTTTTTTCCTCTTAAATGACTCATTACCCATTCATTGGTAATCTTTGAGCCATAAGCATTTTCACCATTTACTTTGATAATTTTATCACCGGCTAAAATGCCCACTTTGTCAGATGGCCCACCGGGCACTGGCGCTATCACAAGTATCGTGTCATTAAACAACTGAAAAGTAATACCGACCCCTTCAAAACTGCCCACCAGCGGCTCGTCAGCACTTTCAACATCCTTTTTTGAAATATAGGCCGAATGTGGATCTAAATCTTTCAAAGTAGCAACAATGGCTTTCTCAACCAATTGTGGCATATTGAGTGTATCGACATAAAAATTATTGATCAGAAATAAAAGAGTGGAATATTTTTTAGTTGTGGTATTAGGGTTCATACTTTGCCATTCTTGCTGTTGCGCTTGTATGTTTCCAGAACATGCCCACAGCAGTACTACCAAAAAGAGATATCGTTTCATAAGAAAATCATTATTAAAAGTTCCAAAAGTACAAATTCGCAGAAAATCACCCACAGCTGTTTAATAATTAGGTTTACAATATTTGTTGAGTTATTTCGAATTTTATTCGTGAAACTCAAAGTTCAATTCGCTTCGCTTTTGAACTTTGTAAGTTGAACGAATCCCGATAGCGGAGCGTATCGGGATGAATGAGTTTAATACTCCGATGCTTGCATCGAGAAAAAACAAATTTCATTTTGATACCTCGATAGCTCTGCCTCGAGGTAGTTCATTCATTCCTGACTTCCGACTTCTGTCTTCCGTCTTCGGCCTTCCGTCTTCTGACTGTTAAAAACATCTATATCTATGCCTATGTATTCAAATTTGCTTAAGTTTACGATCGCATTTTGTGCACAAAACACTATACTGTTTACCATGAAAAAAATATTAGTATTAGGTCTTATTTTGTTGAGCATCACTCAGCTTGGATATGCCCATGCCCCCAAAGACAAAACAAAAGGAATTCGGGAGATTCTTTTAGTGAAATTTAAAAGCAGCACCACTGCCAAAGAAATTGCTGGCATTGATAGCTTAATCATGGAAATGCGTGAAAAAGTTAAGCCAATTAAGAAGCTGGAGTGGGGCAAAAGAATTGATGAAAACAACGCTACTTCCGCCTATGACTACTGCCTCATGCTTGAATTCAAAAATGAAACAGACAAAGAAACCTATCGGGTACATCCTTTGCATTATAAATTGCTTGGAAGGCTAATTCCCCTCTCAGAAAAAACACTCAAATTTACCTACTTAATTAATAAATAGCACTTTAATTTGCATGAATAACGCCTATGCTTCTTAAGGATAGCCATAAAAGAACGCTGGTACTGCTAGTGATTACGTTGTTTTTGACGGTGGGAAATGTGCATGCCCAGTCGAACAGCTTCCTAAGCTATCGGCCAATAAATATTGAGCATTCCAAGAAACTTTATTTGCGTTTTGAGAGCGCTTCTTTTCTTCAAAACAATGAATATTTCAGTCCTTTTGCCTACGGCTATACAAGTACCGGATATTTCGTGAAGCCCAGTTTAGAGTATACTTTTAATCGGCATCTAAAGGCCAATATTGGCATCTTTCTGCTACAATATTCGGGTATAGATCATTTTACTCAGACCCTTCCCGTTTTTTCCATTCAGTACAAAATCACGAAATCGCTGGATCTTGTGATGGGTAATATTTACGGAACAGCCAACCATCGGCTTGAACAGCCCTTGTTTAGATACGAGAGTTATTATCAGGATCATATGGAGTATGGGCTGCAATTTTTGTGGCACAGCAAAAGGGTTCAGTCCGACTTATGGTTGCATTGGGAGCATTTCATTCAGCTTGGCGATACCGCGCAAGAGCAATTAATGATAGGCAACAGCAGCCGCTTTCTTCTTTATTCACACAATAAAATTAAGCTGATCCTTCCCATTCAATTCACTATTATCCATAATGGAGGACAACTGGAGCCCGCACCGCATCTCCCGATCAGGACAATTTTTGATGGACTTAGTGGATTAAGGCTTCGATATGAAATCAACGCACAAAGTTATATTCAATTTTCGCAATTATTTGCAGTTTATAAATGCCTGTCTGAACCTCTCGTTGGGGAAGCAGGCCATATGCCCTTTGCCCATGGCTGGGGCTCCTATTCAAAGATCAGTTTCCAGAAAAAACATTTTCATGCCATGGCAGGCTATTGGCATGGGTATCGTTTTATTGCACCCGAGGGAGAGACTCAGTTTCAGTCGGTTTCGGAAATTAATCCCTCTTACACACAGGATATCCGCAGCTTGATAACGGCTAAAGTGTGGTTCAGGAAATCAATCTCAAAAGGCATGCAGTTAGAAGCAAGGACTTCAGCTTATTTTGATACGGACAGCCGGAAGTTAGATTATTCTTATAGCCTATATGTGATTATAAACCGGGATTTCTTTTTGACGAAGGTGAAGCATAACTAGCTGTATTTAAGTAATTATAGTACTACCATGAATTTTATGGAAGCTGTTATTTCAATAGCCAGAAGTCCGAAGCCAGAAGACGGAAGTCAGAAGATGGGAAGCGAAATTGTAATATTATGGTGGTATTCGGGAGAAAATCAAATAGATTGAGATAATTTTTACTTCGGGCTCCTGACTTCCGTCTTCCGTCTAAAGTGAAATATCACTAAAATAATGGTAGGATCATAATTATTTACTTGGGCGGCGGGCGGGCTGTCCGCTATACTCCAGCGTCCACCGGCAGTTTTCCGTAAAGCGGCAAAGGAGCTTCCTATGGTCGCTCTTTCCCGCTTATACCAATTGTATTTCAAAATGCTAGTAAAGCATTTTAAAATATACAATGGTAAATGCCGATATACAATCAAAGCGGCTTTAGGAGGATAACGAACTAAAGGCGCATTTTGATTGATAATCGGTATTACTCCAAAATCTTCCGCCGTACGTCCGTGGTGCCGCTTCCATCTCCCAAAGGGACTCCTTCGGAGCCTGCCGCATGCTTTATTCAATCGCATTGTTTTTAATAAGTGTGAGTCCACTCCGAAAAGTCCATGTTCATTGATTTTCAACTCATTTACCCCTGACCCCTAAAGGGGAATTCATTGAATATCAATGAACTATTTAAAGTCCCCTTTAGGGGATTTAGGGGTTTTAGACTTTTCGCAGTGGACTCAAGTGTAAAAATTTCAAATTGTTTCGCAGACTGAATTATATCCTTTATATTTGCATCCCGTAAACATCAAATTTATTTCCATGTTAACGGCCCTTGAGTTTGCACAACAATATACCTTTTCCAACAGGGAAAGTGATTTAATATTTCAGACGGTTTTGCCGTCTTTTTTTATGCCCATTCTTTTTATATTTAAATTCACACTATGACCCATTTAGAAAACCGCAGTCTGGTTTCCATTACCGATTACACCAAAGAAGAAATCATCAGGGTACTCGATATTGCGGAAGATTTTGAAAAGAATCAGCGACAAAAAATCTTAACCAATCACGTGATTGCTTCGCTGTTTTTTGAACCTTCCACACGTACCCGACTTAGTTTTGAAAGTGCTGTGCAATACCTTGGTGGCAGTATTATCGGCTTTGCCAGCGCCGGGACTTCAAGTGTAAAAAAAGGTGAATCTTTAAAAGATACCATCCTCACGGTAAGCAACTATTCCGACCTGATCGTCATGCGTAATCCTTTGGATGGCAGTGCCAGATTTGCCAGTGAAGTTTCGCCCGTTCCCATCATTAACGCCGGTGACGGTGCCAACCAGCATCCGACCCAATGTCTGCTCGATTTATACTCCATTCGCAAAACACAGGGCAGTCTCGAAAACCTCCAGATTGCTTTGGTCGGAGATTTAAAATATGGACGAACAGTACATTCCTTGGTTCAGGCCCTAAGCTTGTTCAATGCTACTTTCCACCTGGTTTCACCCGAATCGTTGAAACTTCCCAGTGGTGTGAAAAAATGGATAAAAGATGCCGGACTCGACTACCACCAATATACCGAGCTCTCGGATGTCGTCCCTTTTGCTGACATTATCTATATGACCCGTATCCAGGGTGAACGCTTCCCCGATCCTTTGGAATATGAAAAAGTGAAAAATTCCTATGTGCTGGAGAACTTCATGCTCAGCAATTCAAAAGAAAACTTACGGATTCTTCATCCTTTGCCGCGGGTCAACGAAATTAGTGAAGACGTAGACGCTAATCCCAAAGCCTATTATTTTCAACAAGCTAAAAATGGAGTATATGTCCGCCAGGCTCTCATTGCCGCTATACTTGGATTGAAGGAGTAAGTATCCTACTTATTCAATTATCAGTGTGTTTTTTTCGAGAATAATAAAAGAAAAATCATGAATAAAAAAAGAACAGAATTACAAGTATCAGCCATTCGCAGTGGAACTGTCATCGACCATATCCCATCAGAAAACACTTTCCGGGTCTTTCGCATTCTAAATCTGGAGCATGCCAAAGAGCAGGTTTACTTCGGCACTAACCTTGCCAGTATAAAGCTGGGCAAAAAAGGCATCATTAAAATCAGTGGTAAATTCTTTGAAGCAGAAGAAATCAACAAAATTTCCCTTGTCGCACCCCAGGCCACATTGATAGAAATTAATGAATATGAAGTCAGTAAGAAGGGACCTATTATGATGCCGGACTATGTGGAAAATATTGTTAAATGTTCAAATCCCAAGTGCGTAACCAACAACCAGGCGGTACCTACCAAATTTAACATTATTAAAGACCATCACGGGCGCATGAAGCTGGCTTGCCAATATTGTGAAAAAACCATGGCCCAGGAAGAGATTTGGTTTGTGTAGTTGGATGACTGGATGTATGGTATTCCCCATTTGTCAGACCACAAATTGATGTTTCTTAGTTGAATTTTCATATTTATTAATGATATTAACAGACTTCCTTTTGATGTTGTTTCTCTGTTGACATGATTTCCGTTTTATAATATCTTACATAAATTACTGATAATGTGATAATAAAATTTTTATTCTGATTTTTAAAAGGCCAATGTCGTTTATTTTATATACCACTTTCTTCATATCCGCTTTTAATAACGGTTAGAATTATTTTGACCTGCACGTCGGCGTTGATAACATTTGGAACATGAGCCGGCATGATGATTCCCTGGCCTGTATGGAGAAGATATACCATATTGTCAATAATAATTTCAACTTCTCCTTCAATTACCTGAATAAACATATCGAAAGGAGAAGTCTTTTCAATGATAGTTTCATCTGCATCGATGGCCATAACGCTTAGATGCCCGGTAGCCTTCCGGATAATTTTTTTAGTTATGACTGAATGGGGAATATAATCAATAAGTTCAGTCAGGTTATAAATCTTAGATTTTTCTATTTCGTTGCTTTGCATGGCCTTATCCCTCTTTGTGATTATTTATCCGGTTACTGTCGAAGGGGAAACGGATGCAGAAGGAAAGCAAAATCACAGAAATAACTTTTACGACTGAATGAGTTCCCAAATATTATTCGGAATGTTTGAAAATCAATCTATAACAGATTCCAAAGTTATCTAAATAACAAGGGTTTTACATTACACAATTTGGGGAAACAATTACATCATTCACACATTTTCAAGTGTGTCACGCCTCTTATTCTTGAGGTTTTTAAAGTGGGAAGGGGTAAAACCGGTAATTCTTTTAAATTGATTGGAAAGATGAGCGACGCTGCTATAGTTCATTTTGTACGCAATTTCAGTAAGGTTTAGCTCGTCATAAACAAGTAGCTCTTTAACTTTTTCAATTTTATGGGTCAGATAAAACTTTTCAATGGGAATGCCTTTAACCTCAGAAAAAAGATTGGAAAGGTAGGTGTAATCGTAATTGAGTTTTTCACTAAGATAATCTGAAAGGTTAACTTTAATTGGTTCGTCGGTGTAATGAACCAGCTCGATAATTGCACTTTTAACTTTCTCAACCAGAACACTTTTTTTATTGTTCATTAAGTGCAAGCCTGACTTTCTTAATGCAGTATCCAACTGTTCTAATTGTTCAGGAGGAACGTTTCCCTTAATATTCGCTTCACCAATTTTTACATAATTATAATGCAGTCCGAGCTTCTCCAGTTCAGACTTTACGACCATCTGGCATCGGATACAAACCATATTTTTGATGTATACTTTCAATGGTGCTAATAAGTATTTTGGAATGATAACATTAAAACCTATTGCAAAACGCCTGAATATATAATGAACTGGTTTAAATACAAAAGTACAAAAATTAAACGTTAATGCCAAAAGCAGTAAGCTTTTTGTTTCGTTTTACTAAACAAAAGATCCGACCAAAGCAGGATAAAATGAATTCTTTTCAGCGCAAAATAATACTGACAAACAGTTCTTTATTGCCTATTCACCCCCTTTTACTTTAACTGCTTAACCCCTTCAACATTTCCCCCTTTGCTGTTGCTTATTCCACACTTACCTGGAATAACTTAGATATTTTCAAAAGTGTCAACTCCTCCCATTTTATCACGCTAAATGTGTGAATGTTACAACTCTTTTCTTTTATAGTGTAATGCTTTTTTTTATTAACGGAAGTATCTTTCCACTATGAAATTTTATCTACTATTAATCTCAAAAGTATGAAAATGAAAAAGCTATTAACAGCCATTACAATCTTTTCGATTGTTCTAATGGCGGGGTGCAAAAAAGACAATATGACCGCAATCGTTGGAGTATGTCCTATTGTCACATCTACAAGCCCGTTTCAAGGCGAGACTAGTGTAATTCTTAACAAAGTAATTACAGTAACCTTCAATGAGGCGATGAATCCTGCAACGATTACGAAGTCATCCTTTACAATAATGGAAGGCTCTACTTTAAAGTCATCAGCCACAACACCAGTTT
>Ga0316204_10001851_pt1 | contig 53021 bp, 47 predicted proteins | sample 6monrhotite_MG_2_FD_205661 | JGI IMG/M metagenome (GOLD analysis project Ga0316204, IMG submission 205661) | Microbial mat bacterial communities from mineral coupon in-situ incubated in ocean water Damariscotta River, Maine, United States -... | ecosystem: Environmental > Aquatic > Marine >... | reverse complement strand
CTTGACGCTGACGGATCGTCCGGGGATTCGTTAGCGCAGCGAGCACACGTCGAATCTCCCAAGGGGCACCGCGCCGCCCACGACGACCGGGAAGTCCAACAACACAACAGGCAGAACGACGGCGCCTTGCCGTGACGCTCAAACACCGAGCCCGCGACTGCCAAGACCGCTCTCGACAGTCCCATCAACCTCCGTCAAGCCGAGCCGAACCCGACAAAGCCGAGCCGAACCCGACAAAGCCGAGCCGTACCCGACAAAGCCGAGCCGAACCCGACGAACCCGACGAACCCGACAAACCCGCCAACCAACGACTCGACAACCGAAACCGACAACCAACGAAAAGCCGAACACAACAGAGACAGGGTGACCCGCGCTCACCCCGATGTGGGATGTCACGGATCACCCTGTTGGCAACGCGACCGAAGCAGACCCATGTACCGGGAGCCCATTCCCGGAGCCTGTTCATGTCGCGGTGCCTCCTGTGGAGAGACAGGAGCGTGTCACTGTTCAAGTGCCGGCGTTGCCGCCAACAAACTGATGATCGGACAATCACCCGATTTACATGACCCCCCAAACCCTGTTTTATTTTCGACGGTCCCTCGACAGCTTCTGGACACCCCATCGGGGACGACCGGTGAAGCTATCTACATGATGTTGTGGGTACTCAGCGGTGTGCTGGCCGTCTCCTCGGCTGGGATGTTGGTGGCGCTCGCTGGCGCCGCGCGCCAGCGACGACGCTTCAGGCTCGCTTGTAGCCTCTCGGGCTTGCTGCCCCTCGACAGCACCCGGGCCTCGGCCGGGGGGGCCTATCCGGTGACGGTCTGCTTGCGGTCCAGCGCCGGGCGGGGGCTCAGCACGGAGATTGAGATGACCGGGCTGCCGATGTCGGTGGGGCTCCTGAAGGAGGGCATCCCCGCCGGTCGGCGGCCTGTGCAGCAGCACTTCTCTCCCGACATCGAGGTCGGCGACCCGGCCTTCGATGCCTGCTTCCGGGTGACCGGGGATGAGCGGGTGGCGCTGGCGGCGCTGGATGAGGAGACCCGGGAGCGGGCGCTGGATCTGTGCGTGCATGTGGACTTCACCGTGATCGATGGCGTCCTGCGGGCGCGGCTGCCCCGCCCCATCCTGGACGATGGGTCCATGCGGGAGCTCGTGGATGAGCTGCGGGCGCTGGCGGATGGGCTGACGGCGGGGGCGACGTGTACCCACGAGCGGCTGGTGCGGAACGCCTTCGCGGATCCGACGCCGGGGGTGCGGCTGCGAAACCTGGATGTGCTGCTGGGGACGAGCGAGCCTGAGGTCGTCGATCGGGTCCGCAGTGAGGCGCTCGCGGCCCCCTACCCGGCGCTGCGGGTGCGGGCCGCCGGCGACGCCGGGGCGGCCGGGCGGCCTGCGCTGCTGTCGCTGGTCAGCAACCACCGGGCGCGGGCGGGGGTGCGGCGTGAGGCGCTGGCGCAGCTCGCTCGGAGCGCCAGCGCGGCTGTGCTGACGCCCGTGGTGCGGGTGCTCCTCGCCGATCGGCACCCGGATCTGGTGGAGCTCGCGGCGAACGCGGCTCGGGAGCGGGAGCTGGTGGGGGCGCTGGCCCCGCTGCGGGCGCGGGCGCTGGCCTGCAAGACCGTGAAGACGCCGCGGGCGAAGCGCATGGTCGTCGCGCTGGCGGAGGCGCTGGGCGCGCTGGGGCCCGTCGGTGATCGGGAGACGGAGGAGGCGCTGCTGTCGCTGCTCCAGGTGGCTGATCCAATGGTGCGGCTGTCGGTGATCGAGGCCCTCGGCTGGGCCGGCTCGGCGACGGCGGTGACGGCGCTGGGGCGCTGTCAGGAGAGCCGGAAGATTCAGCGGGCCAGCCGGGCGGCCATCCGGGCGATCCAGTCCCGGGTCGAGGGGGTGCCCGAGGGTGCGTTCAGCCTGGTCGGGGTGGAGGGTGAGGGTCACCTGAGCCTGGCGGTCACCCCGGGGGCCATCACCATCAGCCCCTGAGCGCGGTCTCCACCAGGGACTGGCACAGGGCGTCGATGGCCTCCATGTCGGGCACTCTGGGCACGGCCACGGGGCCGCTCTTCATGCGCTCGGTCAGCGTGGCCTCCTCGGCCTCGGACCACGCCACGAGCCGCTCGTAGCTCCACTCTCCCTGACGGATGGCCAGGATCTCCTCCGCGTCGTAGCCCCCGCGCCAGACCCGGACCTCTCCGGTCTCGATGATCTCCCGACACATCTTCTGGAGTCGATAGAGGTGCGCGCCGTGCTTCACGTCGAAGGAGTACTTCGCCTCCAGCTCGGCACGGGCGCGGTTCCTGTGCTTCTTCCAGCCCTGATACGCCTGCCACTCCCGCCGGGCGGCGGTGTACTCCCGCTCCTTCTGCATCACGTAGATCAGGTTCTCGCTCAGGCCGATGCCGCGCGCCGCGCACTTCCAGCGGTCATCAGTGGTGGCGAGGATCTCGGTCAGGGCCCCCTCGATGCTGGCCTGGATGCGGAGCACCTCCGCCGGCTCCAGCGCCCCGAAGTCCACCTCCCAGCTGTCCGTGCGCTTCCGCACCGCCGCGTTGGCCGCCGCGAGCTGGTCCTTGGGGATGAGCGTCTTCTCCGGCAGGCCGAAGTCCGATCGCAGCGGCGCCGCGCGGGGCGGGTGGAGCAGCCAGCGCCGGTGCAGCTTGATGCGCTTGAGCTGGCTCGCGGCGTAGCCGGCGAAGGTGTAGCGGGCCCGCGCGGAGAGGAAGAGGTTCCGGTGCTCACGGAGCTTCGCGCCCAGCGGCGTGAGCACCCGCACCTCCTCGTCCCGGCAGAACAGCACGTCCATGATGTTGGGGTTGGCCGAGGCCGCCAGCCGGATGAACTTGCGCAGCTCGTAGACGGAGCCCTCCAGCTTCACCCGGGCGGAGATGGCCTGCTCCTCGTCGCTCATGTCCCCCATGAAGACCTGGATCGGATCGGCGTCGTCGGCCTGCTCGAAGGTCTTGGAGATGCCGTGGTAGTAGACCGCCGGGGGGATGGCCACGCCCTTGACGTCCACGTCCGAGGCCTCGGTGTGGACGCCGTAGGCCCGGGAGCCGGCGACGGTGAGCAGGTGGGTGTGGGCGCGTAGATCAAAGTCCATGGGCCAAGCCTACGGCAGGGAGACCGAGACCTCCAGCCCGCCCTCGGGGTGATTGCGGGCCCCGGCCTCGCCCCCGGCCTGTCGCGCGAGCCCGGCCACCAGCGCCAGGCCGATGCCCGTGCCCCGGGTCTCCCGCACCAGCTCACGCTCGCCGCGGAAGAAGGGCTCGAAGATCTGCGTGAGCCGCTCCGGCGGCACCCCGGGGCCCCGATCCCGCACGCCGAAGCACAGGGCCCCGCCCTCGGCGCGGGCGAAGAGCGTCACCCGCTTGTCCGGGGAGGACTCGCAGAACTTCAGCGCGTTGTCGAGCAGGTTCAGCAGGATCTGCACGGTGGCGTCCCGATCCACCGTGCGCTCTCGCGCCTGCGGGGCGATCTCGACCTCCAGCGTGAAGCCCTGGGTCGCCGCCTGGGGCCCGAGGATGCGCGCGACCTCCGCCACGGCGTCGCCCAGCCGACCGTCCGGCCCGCGCTCCCGGCCCCGCCGGGTGTGCAGACGAGAGAAGGTCAGCACGTCGTCCACCAGCCGCCCCAGCCGCTCGGACTCCGCGCGGATGGTGGTGTAGTACTCCCGCTTGCGGTCCTCGCCGGGGACCATGCCGCCCTCCAGCATCTCCGAGTACATGCGGATCGAGGTCAGCGGCGTCTTCAGCTCGTGGGTCACGGCCGACACGAAGTCGCGGCGCTGATCCGCCAGCGCGAGGCTCGCCGCGATCATCCGGTACGCCGCCGCCAGCCCCACGGCCGCGATCAGCGCGACCAGCAGCGAGAGCATGGGCACGAACTCGACCGCGAGTCGGTCCTCCTGGGGCAGCTCCAGCAGCCCCAGGTTGACGCGCAGATCCGTGAAGGGCTCGGCGAAGGCGTGCTCGAACTGGTACGCGAAGTCGCCCCCGAGGGACTCACTGAAGCCCGCGCTGCCGAGCAGCCGGCGCGACGGGGCCGCGAGCAGCGACGGCGCCGCGCCGTCCCAGCCCACGCCGGTCAGCGCCGCGAGCGCGGGGTCCGTCATCACCCGGCCCACCAGCAGCGACTGGACCGCGTCGCGCCGCAGCGCCACCCCCTGCACCCACGTGCGCCGGTCGATCCGGACCGCGCGGGACAGCAGCATCGCGTCGCCCGTCGGCGTCGCCCGAAAGGGCGAGATGACCACGTCGACCTCGCCGGGCGGCGGCACCACCACCGGGGCCGGCACCATCACCTCGATGTACTCGTACTCGGGCGCCGCCTCCTGGACCTCGACGTCCTCCCTCGCGGGCTGCTGCTGAGCCTGCTCCTGCTCCTGCTGATCCTGCTGCTGCTGGGTGTACTCCCCAGGCACCAGCGGCTCGTCGTTGGAGAAGTTGTCGACCTGCCACGCCTGCTGCTTCAGGTTCCTGGGCTCCCGACCGCTGCGGGAGCTGGCCCCCCGGTAGGTGGTCCCCACCAGCTCATTGAGCTTGGAGGACACCGAGCCCTTCTTGCTGTTGTTCTGGCTGTTGCTGGCGATCGCCTGTGTCGGCACCTCGACCGGGTCGACGTCCTCGCTCCCGCGACCCTGCTCCTGCTGAACCTCGGGCTCGGCGGGCTCAGCCAGGCTCGGCTCCGGGGCCGGCGGCCTGACCTTCTCCACGGCCTTCAGCACCGCGACCATCTCGGGCGCTTCGGGGGGCGGCGCCGGGGTCTCCCCCCACCCCGCCAGCCCGCGCGTCAGCGCCGACAGCTCCGCCTCGATGGCCGCCACGGCGGGGGCGCCGGGCTCGCTGTCATCGTGGGGCCGCATGGGGGTGACCAGCCGCCCGTCGGGGTTGAGCTGGAAGTAGCCGATGATGTGCGGCTCAAGCGGCAGCTCGGCCAGCGGAGAGCGGCTCAGGGTGGGGTTCGTCAGGTAGCCGTTGTACTCAGTGGCCACCTCGGGCACGTAGGTGTAGCGCCAGTGCAGGAAGGGCCTGCTCTCCTCGACGGCGATGAGGCCGGAGAGCTCCCGCTCCATCTCGTCGAAGATGCGCTCCGCGACGACCTGATGTCGCAGCGCCGCCTCCATCGACGCGCTCTCCATGGCCCGCTCGACCAGGAGGCCCAGCGTGCCCAGGAGCACCGCGCCGATCGCCCCGGCGCCCAGCCGCAGCCGCCCGAGCTCTGGAACCCGCTGCTCCATCAGGACACGCCGAGGCGATACCCCGCCCCGCGCACGGTCTCGATCACCGTGGCGTCCGGCAGCAGCCGGGCGAGCTTCCGGCGCAGCTTGACCATGTGCATGTCCACGCAGCGGGTCTCCACGGTCTCGACCCGCTGGTAGCCCCACACCACCTTGAGCAGCTCCTCGCGGCTCACGATGCGGTCCGCCTCGATCAGGTGCGAGAGCACCTCGATGTCGCGGGCGCTCAGATCCACCGAGACGTCCCCTGCCCTGGCGCGGAGGTTGTCCACGTCCACCTCCACCGGCCCGAGCCGCAGGCTGCGGGGTCGGGACGCCCGCGAGCGCCGCAGCAGCGCCTCCACCCGCGCCATGAGCTGGGCGACCGAGAAGGGCTTGGGGATGTAGTCGTCGCAGCCGCGGCGGAAGCCCTCCAGCACGTCCTCCTCGCGGCCTCTGGCCGTGAGCATCACGATGCCCTGGGCCGGCCGGGACGCCCTGGCCCGCTCGCAGATGGTGAAGCCGTCCACCCCTGGCAGCATCACGTCCAGCAGCAGGAGGTCGTAGTCGCCTTCCAGCGCAGCCTGCAGGCCGTCCGATCCGTTGTCGACCCCCGTGGGGGCGTGGCCGTGGTAGGCGAGCAGATCGCAGATCCCCCGGCGGATGGGCTCCTCGTCCTCGACAACCAGAATGCGCGCGCGATCGTTCATGACTCAATCATGCCCGAGCCCGCGACGCGCCGGGTAACCGCTCTGTAATCAGCGGGCGTTCAGGGTGTCCCGGAAGCGCACGGGGGCGCCGATGGGCGCGCCCTGCAGCTCGCCGTCGCGCATCACCACGTTGCCCCGGATGATCGTACCGACGGGCCAGCCGGTGACGGTCTTGCCGTGGAAGGGGGTCCAGCCGCAGCGGCTGGCGCTCAGGTCGTCGGTGATGGTCTCGCGAGCGGACATGTCCACCAGCGTGAGGTCGGCGTCGTAGCCCAGGGCGACGCGGCCCTTGCTGGCGAGGTCGAAGAGCCTGGCGGCGCCGGCGCTGGTGAGGTCCACGAAGCGCTGGAGGGAGAGGCGGCCGGCGTTGACGTGGTCCAGCATCAGGGGCACCAGCGTCTGCACCCCGGGCATGCCCGACGGCGACTTCGGGTAGGGCCGGGCCTTCTCTTCCAGGGTGTGCGGCGCGTGATCGCTGCCGATGACGTCGGCCACGCCGGCCCGAAGCGCCACCCAGAGCGCCTCGCGGTGATGGGCGGTCCGGATGGGCGGGTTCATCTGGGCGCGGGTGCCCAGGCGCTCGTAGGCCTCGTCCGTCAGCGTCAGGTGCTGGGGCGTGACCTCCACGCTGGCGACGTCCCGGTGGTGGGCCAGCAGCGCCATCTCCTCGGCGGTCGTGACGTGGAGGACGTGGACCCGGCGGCCCACGGCGCGGGCGGTGCGCAGCAGGCGCTCGGTGGCGAGGCGAGCGGTCTCCTCATCGCGCCAGATGTGGTGGAAGCGGGGGTGCGCGCCCTCCTCGGCGATGTGCTTGCGGGCGATGAGGCGGGGCTCGTCCTCGCAGTGCACGGCGACCCGACGCCGGCCGTTGGCCAGCACACGGGCGAGGGTCTCGTCGTCGGCGACCAGCAGGCTGCCGGTCGAGGAGCCCATGAAGATCTTCACCCCGGCGCAGCCGGGCAGCAGCTCCAGCTCACCCAGGCGCTCCGCGTTGTCGCCGGTGGCGCCCACGTAGAAGGCGTGGTCCGTCCAGCAGCGGCCGCGGGCGCAGTCGAGCTTCTCGACCAGGGCCTCGGGGGTGTCGGTGTTGGGCTTGGTGTTGGGCATCTCGAAGAAGGCCGTCACCCCGCCGAGCGCCGCGGAGGCGCTGCCGGTGGCGAGATCCTCCTTGTGGGTGAGGCCCGGCTCCCGGAAGTGCACCTGGGTGTCGATCACGCCGGGCAGCACGTGCAGGCCGGCGGCGTCGATCACCTGCTCGGCGTCGGCGCCGGAGAGATCCCCCAGCGCGACGAAGCGGCCGCCGGAGATGCCGACGTCGCAGCGCGAGAGGCCTGAGGGGGTGTAGACCTCGCCGCCGCGGACGAGGAGATCAAATCGCTGAGTGTTGTGCGTAGACATGTGGTCCGAGTAACCGCGTGCGAGCGCCGCCGCGACGGGCTACCGACCGCCTCTGAACCGGAGTTGAGCAATGCCGCAGTTCCCCCGCGCCCGCATGCGCCGCAACCGCCGCCACGACTGGTCCCGCCGCCTCGTCCGAGAGAACAGCGTGACGGTCGACGACCTCATCTGGCCCGTCTTCGTCCAGGAAGGTGAAGGCCTCGCGACCCCCATCCCCTCGATGCCCGGGGTCAACCGCCTCGCCATCGACCGGCTCGTCGAGGCCGCCGCCGAGGCCGCCGAGCTAGGCATCCCAGCCATCGCGGTGTTCCCGGCGACCCCCCACGATCTGAAGACCGACGACGCCCGGGAAGCCTGGAACCCGGAGAACCTCACCTGCCGGGCGGTGCGCGCGATCAAGGACGCCGTGCCCGACATCGGGATCATCTGCGACGTCGCCCTCGATCCCTACACCACCCACGGCCAGGACGGCCTGCTGATCGGCGACTATGTGGCCAACGACGTCTCGCTGGAGGCGCTGGTCAAGCAGACGCTGAACCAGGCGCGGGCGGGCTGCGACGTCATCGCGCCCTCGGACATGATGGACGGCCGCATCGGCGTGCTCCGGGACGCCCTCGACAGCGAGGGCTTCAACGAGGTGCTGCTGCTCGCCTACTCCGCCAAGTACGCCAGCGCCTTCTACGGCCCCTTCCGGGACGCGGTGGGCTCCAAGTCCTCCCTGAGCGGCGGCGACAAGCGCACCTACCAGCAGGATCCCGCGAACTCCGATGAGGCGCTGCGGGAGGTGGCGCTGGACATCAAGGAGGGCGCCGACATGGTCATGGTCAAGCCGGGCATGCCCTACCTCGACATCGTGCGGCGGGTGAAGGACACCTTCGGCCTCCCGACCTACGCCTACCAGGTGTCCGGGGAGTACGCGATGCTGCACGCGGCGGCCCAGAACGGCTGGTTGGAGCTGGATCGGGTGGTGATGGAGAGCCTGGTGGCCTTCAAGCGCGCTGGCGCCGACGGGGTGCTGACCTACACCGCAGTGGACGTCGCCCGCCGACTGCGGGCCGGCTGAGGCGCGCCCTCACTCAGGCGCTACCGCACGAGGTTCCAGGAGCGCTCTTCGTGACCCGCGTCGGCGTCCAGCTGGGTCACCGTGACGACGCCGGTGTTGGCGTCCAGTCGGATCCGGCGCGCCGCCCGCCCGTTGACGTCCCGACCAAAGACCCGGATCCCGAGCGCCTTGAAGACCTTCAGGCCCATGCTCACGTTCTTGGCGCCGACCCCCGCCCGGCTCCCGTCGTACATCTCCGCGCCGCCGGCGAGCACGATCCGCAGCTCCGAGTAGCGGGACTGGGGCACCTTGAGCCGTCGCAGCAGCAGCTCCGGCGTCTCCGCCACGTAGCGGTACTCGGCGTGGCCCAGAGCGACCTCCCTGCGCTCCGGCAGCAGACAGTGGGCCAGGCAGAAGCGGGATCGCTGCGGCCATCCGACCGCGATGCCCAGGCAGGAGCCCAGGTTGGCGAAGGCCGCGGCGGGTGGCTCGAAGATCAATCCGTGGCCGATGGTCACGGCGTGCTGTTCGTTCACGCCACCCTCCGGTAGAAGCAGTGATCGATGTACTCCAGCCCGTAGGCCTCCCCCTTGAGCAGCGCCTCGGACTCCCCGATGACCAGCACGCCGCCGTCGACCAGCGCTCTGCGGGCGTTCTGAATCACCTGCACTTTGTCTCTCTGTGAGAAGTAGATGATCACGTTTCGCAGGAAGATCATGTGAAAGCCGACGCTCGGCGGCTGGCTCAGGAGGTTGTGCTGCGCCGCGCACAGGCCGCCACGAAGTCCGCTCTTCAGTCGCCGGGGCTCGCTGGGCCGCGCGCGCTCGAAGCTCCCCGGGATGTCGATCCTGGGGAATCGCAGCGACGCCTCCCGGATCTCGGCTTGCTCGAAGCACGCCGCGCGCGTCGCCGTGACCATCCCCGGGCTCACATCCGTCGCCAACACCGACCACCGCATCCGCAGCGGCCCCCGGGCGACGTGCTCACAGGCGATGGCCAGGGAGGCCGGCTCGTGCCCCCTCGACGCCGCGCCGCTCCACAGCCGCACGGTTGTGTGCTGGGACGCGAGCTCCGGCAGCAGCTCCTCGATGAGCCGGTTCCACACGGAGGTGGTCCTGAACAGGGAGGTCTTGTGCGTCGTGACCGCGTCCACGAAGTGATCCTGAGCCTCTCCGCGCTGACGAATCTGCCGCAGGTACTCGCTGCACTCCGTCAGCCCGAGCCGATTCATGTGACGCCTCACCCGACCGCTGAGCATCATCAGCTTGCCGTCGGCGAGGGTGACGCCAGTGAGGCGGTAGACCTCCTGACGCAGCGCCTCGAACTCGTCTGGTTTCAGTAGAGTCTTCAAGATGAGCCCGAGGTGCTCAGGTGATGAAGTGGCTGACGAGCCTGGCCAGTGAATCGGCCCGCTCGGCGAGCGCGCGACAGGACGCTGAGATCTCGTCGGCCGACCGCACGCTGGCCTCGGTCTCCATGGAGACCGACTGGATGCCCACGTTGACCTCCCGTGCCGCGAGGGCCTGCTCGTCCGCCGCCGCCGAGATGGTGGCTACGGACTGGTAGGTCTTGTCGACGCTGACCACGATGGTCTCGAAGGCGTCCGCGGCGCGCTGTGAGACCTCCGCGCCGTGCTGAGTCTTTCGGGACGACACCTGGATGAGCTTGGTGATGTCTCGGGTCGCGTTGGAGGATCGCTCGGCGAGCTTGCGGACCTCATCGGCGACGACCGCGAAGCCCCGGCCGTGCTGTCCCGCCCTGGCCGCCTCGATCGCGGCGTTCAGGGCCAGCATGTTGGTCTGACTCGCGAACTCACGGATGACGGCGACGATCTCGCCGACCTCGTTGCCGGAGGCGTGGATCTCCTCCATCGCCTGCAGGCTCTGCTGGATGGACTCCACCCCGAGCTTTGCTTGACCGGTCGCCTCCTGCGCCAGTCGATTCGCGGAGGTGCTGCTGTCCGCGATGGAGGCGATGGAGGCCGAGAGCTCCTCGACGTTGGCGCTCATCTCCTCGCTGGTCTCACCGAGGCGCTGCGCCTGGAGGGCTACCTGCTCCGTGCGCTCGTTGATGGACGTGGTCTGACGCGCGACCGCCTTGCTGGTGGTGATGACCTCGCTCACCACCCCCCGCAGTGAGACGACCATCTCGTTGACGCCGCGCGCCAGGACGGCCAGGGCGTCGGTGTCCCGCCGGTTGACGGCGATGACCTGCGTGAGATCCCCCTTCGAGGCCGCGGTCACCGCGTCCATGATGGAGTCCACGCGCTGCCGGAGGTCGTTCAGCATGGTGTTCACACCATTCGCGAGCCCCGCGATCAGCTGATCGTCACCGTCGCTCTCGGCGATCCTGTTGTCCAGATCACCCCTGGCGGCGGCGTCGACGACGCTGAGGATCTCGCGCACCCGGGCTTGCTGGTGCTGGCTCGCCTCCTTCTCCTGCTCGGCGCGTACGCGTACCTCCTCAGCCTGGACCTGCTCGGTGATGTCCGTGGCGAACTTGACGATCTTGTAGGGCCTGCCGGCCGCGTCGAGCATGGGGTTGTAGCTGGCCTGAATCCAGACCTCTTCCCCGCCGTTCTTCAGGCGCTTGTAGCGCCCGGCGTCGTACTGGCCTGAGCGGAGCTTCTTCCAGAAGGACTCGTAGGCCGGAGAGCTGGTGTAGCTCTCCTCGCAGAACATCCGGTGGTGCTGGCCCACGATCTGATCCGCGCTGTAGCCGACGACGGACCGGAAGTTGTCGTTGGCGCTCAGGATGTTGCCCTGGAGGTCGAACTCGATCATGCCCTGGACGCGGCTGATCGCAGTCAGCATGCTCTTGGAGTCCGCCTCGGCGCGGACCTGGTCAGTGATGTCCGTGGCGAACTTGACGACCTTGTAGGGCTTGCCGGCCGCGTCGAACATGGGGTTGTAGCTGGCCTGAATCCAGACCTCTTCCCCGCCGTTCTTCAAGCGCTTGTAGCGCCCGGCGTCGTACTCACCCGACCGGAGCTTCTCCCAGAAGGCCGCGTAGGCCGGGGAGCTGGTGTAGCTCTCCTCGCAGAACATCCGGTGGTGCTGACCCACGATCTGCTCGTCGGTGTAGCCGACGACAGCCTCGAAGTTGTCGTTGGCGCTCAGGATGTTGCCCTGAAGGTCGAACTCGATCATGCCCTGGACGCGGCTGATCGCAGTCAGCATGCTCTTGGAGTCCGCCTCGGCGCGGACCTGGTCGGTGATGTCCGTGGCGAACTTGACGACCTTGTAGGGCTTGCCGGCCGCGTCGAGCATGGGGTTGTAGCTGGCCTGAATCCAGACCTCTTCCCCGCCGTTCTTCAGGCGCTTGTAGCGCCCGGCGTCGTACTCACCCGACCGGAGCTTCTTCCAGAAGTCTTTGTATGACTTGCCCTTGGAATAGGCCGTCTCGCAGAACATCCGGTGATGCTGACCCTCGAGCTGATCCGCGGTGTAGCCGATGACAGACAGGAAGTTGTCGTTGGCGCTCAGGATGTTGCCCTGGAGGTCGAACTCGATGATGCCCTGAACGCGGCTCATCGCGCTCAACATGCTCTTCGCCTCAGCCTCGGCGCGGACCTGCTCGGTGATGTCCGTGGCGAACTTGACGACCCGATGGGTGTTGCCGTCCTCGTCCAGGATGGGGTTGTAGCTGGCCTGGATCCAGATCTCCTTTCCTCCCTTGCCGAGGCGCTTGAAGCGCTCCGCGTGGAAGCCACCTGAGGCGAGGTGCTTCCAGAACGCCTTGTAGGCCTTGCTCTTGGCATACGCCGGCTCACAGAGGCGCCTGTGGTGAGTCCCGATCAGCTCCTCCGCCGAGTAGCCAACGGTCTTCAGAAAGGCGGCGTTGGCCGAGAGGATCTTCCCCGTCGTGTCGAAGTCGATCACCGCCTGCGAGCGGGAGATCGCCTCCACCATCCCCTGGGCGAGGTCACACACCGCCCGGGACTCAGAGACATCCGCTCCCAGGAAGATCACCTCGCCGCTGGCTGCGCCGGCGAAGCTCCCTTGCAAGTAGAGATCCCTGCCATCTCGCTTGTAGCGGAAGAGGCCGCTCTCGACCCCACCCTCCATCACGCGCGGCCACAGCCTGGCGGCGTCTTCCTCAGACCGATCGATCGGGATCAGCTCCTTAAAGGGCATCCCAGCCAGCACCTCATTCGTCACATCGAAGACCTGCTCGGCGACGAGATTGAAGCCTGAGACGGTGCCGCCTGCGCTGAAGTGAAGCACCACGTGAGAGGCTTCTACAGCCTCCTCAAGAGGTGAAGTAGTAGAGCATACCTTCCCAGCAGTATTGGACATATCAGTCGCCCCTCCCGGGGACTATGTCGTCTCAAAGGCTGGCTGATTGAAGGTTCATTAATTCAGCTGGCGCAGTTAAATATGTCAGGCGGTTCTATCGCCAATCGCTGACTGCCCAGCAAACCCCGTCCCCACCGCGATCGTCGACGGGAGGGACAGAACCAGGGGCTCAACTCAGCTCAACAATCACCTGATAGTGAACTTCTTCAGCTCACTTTCAGCGACTGCCTACTCTGAAGTGGTCTCGGCCGCGGCAGCCTCAGCGGCAGCCCGACGCCGGAAGAACCGGAAGCGACGCCTGCGCCTGACATCTTCGCCTGCGCCCTCGCCCTCAGCGGGCGCGGTGAACTCCGACGATCCACCTGAGGTCGGCGCCCCGGAGAAGCCACCACCGCTACCGGAGCCGGCGGGGCCGCTGCTGGACGCAGGACCGCTCGACGAGGGGCCTCCAGGATCGCGCTCACCGCCGCTGTCCCCGGTGGAGCCGCCAGTCGCCGGACCGCCGGTTGAGCCACCCGAACCACCAGTCGTGGGGGCGCCGGTCGTACCACCGGTCGTGGGGCCGCCTGTGGAGCCACCCGTCGAGCCGCCCGTCGAGCCGCCCGCAGCGGGGCCACCCGTCGCGCCGCCCGCACCACCACCTGAGAAGCCACCGCCGCTACCAGCCCCCTCGGGGCCGCCGGTGGAGGAAGGACCGCCGGTCGTGGGGCCGCTGCCGCCAGCACCGCCGCTGCCGCCGCTGCCGCCGCTGCCGCCGCCGCCGCCGGCCCCCGGGGAGCTGCCCCCGCCCGGGGCGCCACCACCACCGGGGGTGCCGCCGCCGCCTGTGGGACCACCGGAGCCACCGGAGCCGCCGCCACCGGGAGCGCTGCCGCCACCGGGAGCGCTGCCGCCACCCGGCGCGCCGCTGCCACCGGAGCCGCCGCCGCCAGGAGCGCTGCCGCCACCCGGAGCGCTGCCGCCGCCGCTACCCGAACCACCGCCGGGGGTGCTACCGCCACCGGTAGGGCCGCCTGAGCCGCTGCCGCCAGTTGAGCCACCGCCGCTGCCACCTGAGCCGCCGCCGCTGCCACCGGAGCTGCCGCCGCCGCCGCTGGTCCCACCAGGAGACTCCGGGCTGCCCGGGTCACGGTCGCCACCGGAATCGCCGGTGGGGCTGCCGGGGCTGCCGCCCGAGCCTCCGTCGGGGGCGCTGGCGCCACCAGGGCCCTCGGCCCCGAGGTCCAGGCCAGTCATCGCCTCGACCATGGTGGTCGCGAACTCCGTGAGCGCGGCCTCGATCATCGCCTGGTCGACGCCGTCCCCCATCACCTCATCTCCGAGGGCGGTCATGGCGTCCTGGACCAGCTCGCTGATGGCGGCCTCGATCTCCTCGGAGGTCTCACCGAGCGCGCCGGCCTGTACGGCCTCCACCAGATCCTCGGTGATGTCGGCCAGCGCGATCTCGAGGACCTGCTGCAGGGCTTCCTGGGCGGCCTCGTCCAGGTTCTCCAGGTCGCCATCCCGCAGGATCTGGGCAGCGATCTCGGAGAGCGCGTCGGTCAGCGCGTTCTGTTCGCCCATCAGCTCGGCGAGCAGCTCACCATCCTCCAGCGCGCTCGCCAGCTCCTCCAGGAGGACCGGCACGGCGTCCTGGAAGGCCTGCTGCAGCGCTTCGCCGAGCACATCACCGAGATCGCTCAGGTCACCGTCGCTGAGCGCCTCCACGACATTGTCGAAGAGGCTGCCGAGCACACTGTCGAGGTCGTCGACGGTCTGGTTCTGGCAGAACTCGCAGAGCTTTGGTGCGGCCTCAGCCGAGGCGGGCATAAGCGCGAGGGAGAGGAGTAGAACGGATGGAGCCAGCCGCTTCATACGAAACCCTTGAGGATGTGGGATCGGTGCGAGCGGCTAATATAGCGCGCCAATCCGGGGCCTACTCATCCTCCCGTATGATCTTTGGTCCCAGCTCCCCGACCGCCCGCTCCAGCTTGCCGCCCTGATTGACGAACTTGGTGAAGCCCGCTCGCGCGATCTGGTCATCCGTGGGGTTGTCCCGGCGTATCAGCCCGCGGACGTTGCGGCCGGGCGCGGAGAGCTGTCGGCTCAGGTTGCCCCAGCCGCGATCTTCGTGACCCGGAGCGAGCGTGCAGCGGAAGCCGCAGATCCTGGGCTCGGGCTTGCCGCTGTCCACCAGCTCCTCGATGACAGCGCCGCAGGTGTCACAGCCGTACTCGAACAAAGGCATGAGCGGTCCTCCTCCCGGGCACGCTGCTCCGGGGATTCAAGCCGTCGAGATACCGCTCGTACGACCGACCGACAAGTCCCCATCGCTCACACGCTGGGGTGGATCGGCCCCAGCTCCTCGGGGGGGATGGTGATGGTTGGCAGTACGGTGATGAACACATTGCTGAATACATTGCTGAACACATTGCTGAACACAGGAGACTCCAGGCTGCCTGATAGTCAAAGCAAGCGCCGTGCCAGCCCCTCCCAGCCTCCGCATCCCGTGCTCGATCCCGTCACCTGCCCGTTCGACGGCCCCCAGCCGACAAGACCAGGGTGCGACATCGAGACACCGGCGCCGGGATATCGGTGCCTCAATCCCGGGGCTCAGCCGCCGGCGATGGTGTAGTTGATGGTGAGCCGGCTGGACGGGGCCGGCACATACTCGCCCTCGAAGCGGATCATCCAGAACACCTCATCGTACACCCACCCCGACGTGGGATCCGGCTCGATCAGCGTGTTGTCCACGCGCAGCTCGATGGTGTCCTCCACCGCCGCGTAGGTCAGCTGGAACACACGGATGGGCCCGGCGATGCGGTCGCCCATGTCGGTCAGGATCTGCTCGTAGTCCGCCTCGCAGATGTTGCCCTCGACCCCATCGAGCTTGCCGATCACCGTCTCGTAGCGCTGCCCCGGCCAGCTGTCCTCGCAGCCCTCGCTGGCGGGAGGACCGATGATGCCCGAGGCCACCACCCGCCCGTCGAGGCCCTTCAGCCCCTGGTACCGGCGGATGTAGTCCTGGCTGCTGACCAGCGCCTCCCGGTAGTCGTAGCAGCGGCTGCCGTCCGAGTCGTCCAGCAGCGTCCCGTCATTGGAGCAGTCGTTCTCGTCGGAGACGAAGATCACCGCCAGCGTCGCCTCGTCGCGCAGGAAGCCCTCGTTCTCGGGGTGCTCGACGGCCACGACGCCAGCCTCCAGGCCCTGCTCCTTGTCGCTGCCCTCGGTGCCCACCTGCACCCTGTCCATGAAGCGCTGGGTGAAGTCGTCGTCGGCCTCGGTCAGCACCGCCGGGATCCCGAGCAGCCGCCCGGCGTCGGGGTTCTTGTCGTCCATGTCCGTCGAGACCACGCCCAGGTGGAAGTCCATCTCCTCTTCCTGGAGGCGCTCGACGAAGCGGAAGAACCCCAGCGCCAGCAGCTCCTGCTCCTGGCGCATGGAGATTGAGTCATCCACCACGAACAGGATGTCCACCGCGTCATCCTGTTCCTGGATGAACACGTCTTCGTGGGTATTCCTGTGCAGCTCGTGCTCAGAGCACCCGGAGAGCATCAGAGAAAGCCAGAGCGTCATCACGATTCTGCTCCGTCGGTGCCCGGTTCCTGGAACCGTTCATAAGTCTACCTGCCTGGGCGGGGTCCAGTCCAGCAGGCCGATCGCCTTCGGGCCGGGACAGGTCCCCGGCCCGAGGATCCCAGGCGGCGTCTCTCCGCTGATGAGGTGCGTGAGCGCGGCGGCTGTGAGGGCGGCTGTGAGCGCGCCCCGGTCGACGAGGGTGACCACGGTCTCACGCCGAACACGGCGCGCGCCCCGCCCCTCGACCACGACGACGAGGCGCGCGGCGCCGCCGCCGGGCAGGCGACGCCCCAGGCGCCGGGCGGGCCCGCCCGCGAGCAGCGCCAGCGGTCGCCCCAGCGCGGCGGGCAGGCTCAGGCAGACCTCGACCTGCCTGACCTGCAGGCGCCAGGGGAGCGAGACCGTGGCGCCGCTGGGGATCCAGAGCGCGGCGCGGGGGCCGTCGAGGTCCGGAGGGCCGCCCGCCCGCCGGCGCGTGCGCTGGCCGCTCTCCCAGGCCCAGCCCCGACCATCGAGCGCGGTCAGCGCGTCGCCCGGTCGCGCGAAGCGCCAGCGCACCGCCACGGAGGTCACGGCCTCCAGCGCCCCGAGCGCCGGGGCTTCAGCCAACCCCACCGCCGCGAGCTCCGCCGCCGCCGCCCCGGCCTCCAGCCCGACGACCAGTGAGACGCCGGCCGCGATGGCGGGCAGGTGGAAGCGCTCCCGCAGTCGAACGAGGCGGTCGGGCGCGGCGGTCAAGGCGGCGGCGGACAGGCCCGCCTCCAGCGCCACCTCCAGCGGTCGGTCATCCCCCACGGGGCGCGCATCGAGCAGGGCGTCCGCCCCGGCGCAGGCCGCGCGGAGCCCGCCCCGGTCCAGCGACACGACAGGCGCTGGCGAAAGCCCCGAGCGCCGCAGCGCCTCGAACATCGGCGGCTGGCCGCCGACGACGGCGACGACAGGGAGGCGGACAGGGACGCGCGGCTCGGAGGACACGCCCGGGAGGGTACCGCGATCCAACGAGAACGGGCCGCCCGACGAGGGCGGCCCGTGGCCTCATGCGCCGCCCTCGTCAGCGGTCGCGGCGGTTGTGCGTGTAGATGAGGCTGGACTTGTTGAGCTCCTCCTGCAGGTTCTGGATCTGCTTGCGCTCCACCCTCGTGACCACGCCGTCTCGGGTCGCGCTCACCCGGGCCTGCTGGAGCTGGCGGGCGTCGAGCTTGAGGGCCTTGACCTCAGTGACGGTCAGCTCGCTGTTGTAGGCGGCCTTTGCCCCGGCGGCTCTGGCCCCGGCGGCGTTGGCGGGGGCGGCGGCGAGGGCGGCGACCAGGGCGACAAACACGGTCAGCGTGGACTTCATGGCTTCATCTCCAGGGGTAGTGTTTGTTCGTCTCTTGAACGCTCTCCAATACGAGCCCTCTCTCAAAGCCATTCGATCCCCGCCGCAAAAAATGCTTGAGTAGTCCCATGAGTCGACGTCGAATCCCCAGCGCGGCGCTGGTCCTCGCCGCGGCGGTCCTCGCCGCGGGGCCGCCCCTCGCTGGCTTCCGCCTCGTCAGGCTGGGGGACGGGGACATGAGCCCCTCCCTGCAGCCCGGAGAGTGGGCGCTGCTGGGCCCGGGTGAGGTCGAGCTGGGTGACGTCTGGCTGCTGGAGGATCCCGCCGAGCCCGGCCGGCGCGTGCTGCGGCGGGTGCTCGGGTTGGAGGGAGACGAGGCGAGCTGGAAGAACAGCCGCTACGCCCTCAACGGCGAAGCCACCCGCATCCGCGAGATGGGGCGGGACGACGCGGGGGTGGTGCTGGCGGAGGCCAACCTCTGGCTCATCCGCATCCGCGGCGAAGACACCCCGCTGTCCATCGGTCCCGTCACCGTGCCGCCGGGGCGGGCGTGGGTGATGGCCGATGAGCGAGACCGGGCGCTGGACAGCCGCTGGTGGGGGACCGTCCCGGTCGCGTCGCTGGAGCGAGAGGTCTGGCTTCGATTGGGCGGCGAAGATGCCTGGCGCGGGGCGGTGGGGCCGAACGCCGCGGACGGTCCCTGGTACGTGCCGCCGCCGACGGATCCTACCCCCGCTGAGGCGGCACAAGGACAGTGAACGCGGGGCGGCCGTCCGGCCGGTAGATGCGGACGGAGGTCCGGTCCCGCCGTATGAACAGCCTGGCCAGCTCCAGCGCGCCCTTGCGGTCGTTGGCCACCACGCCCGCGCCCGGCGGCACCCAGCGGAGCCTCGGCTGCTGGTCGGCCCCGCCGGCCGCGAGGCTGCCGCCCAGCCACCAGCGACCGGCGTTGAGCAGCATCTTCCATCGACAGTGCCGCGCCAGCCGCTCGGGCAGGCCGTCCAGCGTCTCCCCGAGCGCGCCCTCGGTCTCCAGGATCTTGGCGTAGCGCAGCAGATCAAGCTGGTCCTGCACGGCCGCACCTCCTCGGGGGGTTCCCTCTGAACATACTCCAGGAAACCGGCGGTGGCCCACCTGCCAGAAACTGTCCAGCCCGGACAGTTCCCGACCGCACCCCCTACAAAAGAGGGGCGTTTGGGACTAAAACTTAGTCGTAGCCCAAGAGGAATCCCATGAGCGCCTTCGCCAACCAGCTCCTCAACGCCAACCCCCTCGACGCTCTCCTCGACGAGCACGCGCCGGACTCCGAGTTCGACACCTACATCACCCTGCGTGGATACCGCCCCACCCGGGGCGGCATGAGCAACTACGTGATCCGCGCGGTGCCCTACCGCAACGTGCTGATGGAGTCCCTGCGCCTCGCCAACAAGCTCGACCCCGAGCTCATCGCCGCGGACTGCCGCGCGGCCGCCGGCGACAGGGCGCTGGCCGCGCGCACCCTGGGGGTCGTCCGCGCCAGCCTGACCCGCTCGCTGGATCAGGGCGGCGTCGACAAGCGCTACACCCTCGTCTCCCCTGGCCTGATGCGTCACCGCCGCACCGGCGCGCTCTACGTCACCGGCCTGGTGATTCGCCGTCAGCAGGTGATCCACGCCTTCAGCAAGCGCTCGGAGCGCTCCGCCGAGTCCGCTGTCCGCCGCTGGATCGAGTCCCGTCTGCCCGTGGGTCGCTGGCGGCAGTTCAAGCTGGAGCGGGACAACTGGAGCGAGCTGCGCCTCGGTGAGACCGTACTCCGCGCCGAAGAGGACACCCCCCAGCCGGTCGAAGACACCTTCGATCCCTACGCCTATGGCTACGCCAAGGTCTCGGCGGAAGAGGGCTGGCGCTTCTCAAGCTGAGCCGCGCGACAACGAACACCGGAGGATGGATCATGCGCGCTGCACTGGCTGCCACCCCGCTCAGCGACCCCACGCTGGCCTACGAGACACGGCCCTCACTCCGCCAGGCGAGGCACCTCCCCGCCGGCGCCCTGGATGCGCTCGTGGAGGCGCGCCGCATCCACACGGTCCCCGAGGCGGTGGAGCGCGGAGAGGGGCTGGCCCTGTTTGATCTGGACACCGGACAGCGACGGCAGGTGCGCTGGCTTCTCGGGGAGCGCATCCAGGACAGCGGCTGGCTCCCCGTCCTCTCGCCGGGCCAGGCCGCCGCGCGCCAGCTGGATCGGTGGTTGAGCCTCTTCGCCTGGGAGGCCAACCAATCACAGCGTGCGATCCTGATCGGCGAGACGGCTCAGAACTACCACAACATCCTCAAGGGAGTCCGGGGCTGCAGCCTGAAGAAGGTGGCCTCCTGGGTGACGTGCTGGAACAACAATAAGTCAGGACCATCCCTGATAATCAGCAACAACCGGGTCGCGCTGGGGTGAGGGCGCTGGGGGTTGGGCTACATCTCTGGTAGCAGCCGCCCGAATCTCACCGTAGATCTACGGTCCTCAGCGCCCCGAGAGTCCCACTTGTCCCTCCTCCTCTTCCTGCTCGCCTGCAGCGATGACAAACCTTCGGTGGACAGCGACGACCTGTCGACCAGCGAGACCGCGGATCAGGACAGCGCGATCACTGAGTCCTCCGGCCCCTCGGATGACGGCGACACCGATGAGGACTCCGGCGCGACCACCGGGACGGACGACACCGGCGTCGCCGACACCCCGCTCAACGTCCTGATGATCTCGCTGGACACCACCCGGATCGATGGACTGGGCCGCTTCAGCGATGGGACGCACACCCCAAACCTCGACGCCCTGATGGACCGCTCGCTGGTGCTCGATGACCACTTCTCCTGCTCCAACTGGACCTTCGCCAGCGTGCTCTGTGTCCAGGCGGGCGCCCGCGGCACCGAGACCGGCTTCATCCCCGAGGTCGGCAACATCACCGACCGGGTGCCGGAGACCGTCCAGACCGCGGAGAAGGTGCTGTCCGATGTGGGCTACCAGACGGCGCTGCTGAGCTCCAACCCCTACTTCCACGACTCCACCGGCGTCGCCCGCGACTTCGACTTCATCAAGCTCGAGCAGGACGTCGTCGCGGAGGATCTCACGGACTGGACGCTGGACGCCCTCTCCGACATGGACGCCGACAAGCCCTGGTACGTGCACGCCCACTACATCGATCCCCACGCCCCCTACACGCCCCCCGCCTCCTACACCGAAGACGCCATCGCCGCGCTGGAGCCCCTCCCGGTGGAGGCTCAGGTGATTGTCCGGAGCTGGGAGCACTACGACACCCGCATCCAGGACCTCACGCTGGAGCACCTCGCGGTCTACTACAACGGCGAGCTTGAGTACTTCGACGATCAGCTGGGGCGACTGCTCGCTGAGGCGGAGGCGATGGGCATGCTGGAGAACACACTCGTTGTGTTCTGGACCGATCACGGCGAGCAGTTCTCGGATCACGGCGGCTTCGGTCACGGCAACTCCCTCTACTGGGAGGAGAACCGCTCCGTGGCCTCCTTCCAAGGCCCCGGCGTGACGCCCGAGAGCTGGACCGGCCCCACCAGCCACGAGGACATCTGGCCCACCACGCTGACCTTGATGGGCATCACGGTCCCCGACAGCTTCACCGGCCACCCCGCCTGGGAGCACCCGGAGGACGACATCCGCTACGGGCTCGACTACCAGCTCCAGGAGTCCCAGCAGTTCGTGGAGCGCGGCGGCTACAAGCTGATCCACCGCTGGGAGGACAACACCTTCCAGCTCTACAACCTGATGCTGGATCCCGAAGAGACCGTCGACATCTTCGACTTCGGCGACGCGACATCACAGCAGCTCTACGATGAGCTCATCGCCGAGCGCGCGCGCGTCCGCGAGCTCAGGCCCACTAAGCCGGGCCCTGGGGGCTGACAGCGCTCCCTCGGGAGAGCGCCGCGCGCTGCGTCTTCGCCAGCGCCCGGGCGCTGGCCGCGCGGCCGACGGCACCGGAGACCTCCGCCCAGTCCGCGGCGTCCTCCAGACAACCCGCGATGTCCTCATCCACCACGCCCGCCCCCTGGAGCAGGCGCTCGGTGATCTCCAGGTGGGTGTCGAAGAGCACCCAGGCCTTGTCCGCGACCAGACACGGGAGCAGCATGGCGTGGAGCCAGGCTGCGTAGAGGCCGTGGGGGCAGCCCTCATCAGCCACAGCCGCCTCGCCAACCAGCAGCGCGCGCGCCTCCCTGGGCCGCCCACCATCCAGCACGGTCATCGCGAGGTTCAGGCGGGCCTCAAGCGGGCGCTGGCCCAGGGCCTCCATGCGCGCGGCGCTCTCCCGAAGCAGCCGATCCGCCGCCCCCAGCGCGCCCCCGACCCGCAGCAGCCGGGCCTCGATGATGTCGCAGCGGATCGCACCGTGGCTGTGATCGCAGCGCTTGAAGTGAAGCCGGGCGCGGCTCAGCCACTCACGGGCCTCCCGCTTCTCTCCGGTCTTGCGAGACACCACCGCGAGCCCCAGCGCGCACTTCCCCGCTTCGACGTCATCGCCGCTCGTGCGGAATTGAGCGCGGGCGTCCGTGAGCAGGGCCCTGGCCCTCTCCAGCGAGGCGCCCATGGCGAGCTGCTCTCCCCGATCGCGGCGGCAGAGCGCCGACAGGGAGGCGTCCCCGCCGTCCACCGCGGCTGCCAGCGCCGCCTCCGTGTAGTCGCGGGCCTCCTCCAGCCGCCCCTGCATCCAGACGTGGCGACCGAGCAGACGCAGCGCCTCCCGCTCCACCTCGGGCCAGCGCCGCCGACGCGCCAGCTCCAGCGCACGGCGGGCGTGGGCCTCACCGCTGACGGTGTCCGCGCGCCCGTCATCGATGGCGCTGCGAGCGAGCCAGTCCCGCGCCCAGCGCGGGTCGGTCTCCGGCACATTGAGCCGATAGAGCGCCAGCCGTCGACCGTCCAGCAGCCCCTCGCTCTCCTCCAGCTCACCTCGGCGCGACCTCGCCAGGGCCGCCTCCAGCAGCAGGGGCGCGGCCTCCGCCCAGGCGGCGGCCTTGAGCCAGTGCCGGGCCTGCCGCTCCCGCTCGCCCCCCAGCAGCGACAGCATCTTTGCCGCCGCCCAGTGGTGCTGCTGTAGACGGCCGCCCCACTCAGCCCGCCGCTCCAGCGTGTCGCGCAGCAGCTCGTGGGCGAAGCGCCACCCCTGGGTGGCGCCGCCGGGGGCGGCCTCCACGAGCTGCTCGCGCATCAGCGCATAGATGAGGCTCCAGGGCACGGGCAGGCCCGCCTGCGCGCAGGCCTCGACCCACTCCTCCCCGCGCAGCTCTCCACCGAGCACCGCCGCCAGCTCGAGCGCCGACGCGGCGGGCGCGGACCGCCCCTTGAGCGCCCGCTCGACCCGCGCCTCCCAGAGCGTCCTCAGATCCGCCGGCAGCGCCAGAGACGCGCCGCGCACCAGCCGGAAGCCGCGCTCGGAGGGGGTCACGCGCGCCTGCTCCAGCTGGTGCCCCAGCAGCTGAAGCGCCAGCATGGGGTTGCCGCCGCTGCGGGCCACGATCTTCTCGGCCAGCGGTCGCTCCAGCGGCAGCATGCGGTCGATCAGCTCCAGAATGCAGCCCTGGGAGAGGGGCTCCAGCACGATCTCCTCGACCCCGGCGGCCCGGAGGCGCGCGACCTGCCGCGCGGCGACGGGGCGGGACGCGAGCGCCTCATCCGAGACCGTGGCCACCAGCAGAATCGGCGACTCCTCGGCGGGCTGCTCCAGCAGCCGGGCCGCAAACCGGGCCGCATCCGCGCCCCAATGCAGCTCGTCCAGACAGACCAGCACCGGCCGGGGCTTGGAGAGCCGCTGGAGGAAGCCCGCGAGCACCTCGTGCCGCTGCCCTGAGCCCCCGGGCTGCGCGCCTGAGCTCGTCTGGGCTCGCTGGGTCGCCAGCGCCGCCAGCTCCTCTGCCCCACCGCCGCCGCGCCCGATGAGCTCCAGGTACCGCTGCGCCCGGCGGCGCGTCTCCCCGGCGTCCAGCCCCTGCGAGCGCAGCAGGCGGGCGAGCATGGGGCCGAGACCGTCATCGGCCCCGGGATCAGCGCCGTGGGTCGCGCGCAGGTTCTCGGCGAGCCCCAGCTCCTCCAAGCGCTCGGCGAGCCAGGCGACCAGGCGGCTCGCCCCCGAACCCGGGGCGCCGCGCACCAGGACCATGGCCGGCCGGCGCTCCTCCCACACCCGCAAGAAGGCGCGCCAGAGTCGGTCCTGCTCGGCCTCCCGGCCCACGAGCGGCGGCACCCGCAGGCCGTAGAGGGTCAGCCCGACGTCCACGAGCCGCACGTCCGGTCGCGGGGGCTCTCCCCTCCGCCAGTCCCCGGGCGGCGCCTCAGGGAGCCCCCGGGCCGAGCTGGCGAGCCGTGGGCGGCTCGCGGCGACCATCATCGTCGTGTCCTCGCCAGCTCGCTTGACACCGACGATGCGCGTGGGGAGCTCGTCCTCCGGCAGCGACACTGCGGCGGGCGGGCGGCTGGGCCGCGGATCGCCCAGCGTCATCAGCTCGCGAGCGGCGTCGGCGGCGTTGCGGAAGCGCCGCCGGGTCGACTTCTCCAGCAAGCCCAGCAGCCACTCCTGAAAGCCCTCTCCCACCGGCACCGCCGGCGCCAGCGGCGGCGGCGTGTCCTCCAGCTGAGCGCGGATCAGATCCGCGTTGTCCCGACGCCCGAAGCCGAAGGGAGGCGCGCCGGTCGCCAGCGTCCAGGCGAGGCACCCCAGGCCGTAGAGGTCCGTCCACGGCCCCTGATCGCGCCAGGAGCCCCTGAGCTGCTCCGGGGCCATGTAGGCGGGGGTGCCGATGATGGCCTCGGGGCGCGAGCCCTGCACCTGCTTCCCCCGGGCGTGGGCCAGCCCGAAGTCCGTGAGCACGACGCGGGGCGGCGACTCGCTGAGCAGGACGTTGCCGGGCTTGAGATCCCGGTGAATGACGCCGCGGGCGTGCGCGTGCGCCAGGGCATCGAGGAGCCGCAGCAGCACCTGCTTGAGCTGCACCCACCCCAGCCGCCCCCGGTAGGGGTAGAGGGTCTCACCCCGCACATACTCCATGACGAGGTAGGGGCTGCCCGGCGCGGCGCCGTCGAGCTCGATGCCCTCGGGCAGCCTGCCGAAGTCGTAGATGCGGACCACGGAGGGGTGGTCCAGGCGAGCCGCTGCGCGCACCTCGTCGTCGAAGGCCGAGAGATACCAGCCGTGGCGCGCGGCGGACGCGGTCAGCACCTTGATCGCCACCTGGACGCCCTGTCGGCGGTGGCGCCCGAGCATCACCCGCCCCACCCCGCCAGCGGCGATGGGCTCCAGGATGTCGAAGGGGCCGAGCGCGCGAGAGCTCACCCGGGCATCCCGCTCATTCCCGCGCGCTGTCTGTCAGCTGGGGCTTGTTGAAGTCGAAGCGAATCTTCAACGCGATGACGTCCTCGTTGACCTCCAGCGACATGGTCTCGATGTCCGCGACGATGCCGAGCGGGCTCTCGGCCAGCGGCGCGAGCATGCCGTCGAGCTGAGACTTGGGGAGGATGGGCACGGGGTTGACCTTGCCGACCTGCTCCTCAAGCAGCTTGTGCGCGAGATCATTGAGCAGCTTGAAGGCGAGGTTGTCACCGAGCTTGAGCCCGATGTCCTTCAGGTCGGCGATGATCGCCTCTTTGCCCTGATCGTAGCGGATGTCATTGAGCCAGGCTTCGGCCCCCACGCGCTTGTGGAAGTTGAAGGGAACCTCCAGGTTCTCCTTCAGGAAGGTCGCCTTGCCCTCCGCGGTGAACTTCACCGTGGCCTCGGCGCCCACCGCCTGGTGGCCGTACTCCAGCTCGGTGCCCGTGCGATCCAGCTCGAGGGTCCACTCACCCTCGATCTTCATCACATCGTTGACGAGCGCGTAGATATCCTCACGGCGCTCGGACCAGACCGAGGCGGCGCGGTCCTTGACCCGCACCAGCGCCCCCTCGGGGTTGCTGTCGGTCAAGAGACCAGCGACCTTCTCCTTGACCTGGAGCTGGTTGGCGACCCCCCGCATGTTCTCGATCAGGTTGAACTCCCCCCTCTTGATCTGGATGGGGAGGGCTGTGCCGAGCAGCTCGCTGAAGAGCGTCCTGCCCAGCGCGATCGAGAAGTGGAAGTTTTCGCCGATCTGCTTTGTCGCCATGTACACGTCCGGAGTGATTGCTCCTCCAGAGTGTACATCACTCAGCGACGCTGACTAGAGCAGGCCCGCGACGACCTTGCCCATGTCAGCGGGAGAACGGCTGATATGCACGCCGGCCTCTTCCATCGCCTTGTACTTGTCCTCTGCGGTGCCCTGGCCACCGGAGATGATCGCGCCGGCGTGACCCATGCGGCGTCCCGGAGGGGCCGTGGCGCCAGCGATGAAGCCGACGATGGGCTTGGTCATGTTGTCCTTGGCCCAGGCGCAGGCATCCTCCTCGGCGCTGCCGCCGATCTCGCCGATCATCACGACGATGTCAGTGTCCGCGTCGTCGTTGAACAGCTTGAGGGCGTCGATGTGGCGGGTGCCCACGATGGGGTCACCGCCGATGCCGATGCAGGTGGACTGACCGAGGCCGAGCGCGGAGAGCTGCCCAACGGCCTCGTAGGTCAGGGTGCCGGAGCGGGAGACCACGCCGATGCGGCCGGGCTTGTGGATGTGACCGGGCATGATGCCGATCTTGCACTGCCCGGGGGTGATGATGCCGGGGCAGTTGGGGCCGATCATGGTGACGTTGCGGCCCTGGATGTAGCGCCACACGCGGACCATGTCGTTGACCGGGATGCCCTCGGTGATCGGGATCACGAGCTCAACGCCCGCGTCCACCGCCTCCATGATGGCGTCGGCGGCGAAGGGCGGCGGCACGAAGATGACCGAGGCGTTGGCGCCGGTCTCCTTCACGGCCTCGGCGACGGTGTCGAAGATCGGCACGCTGTCCTTGAAGGTCTGGCCGCCCTTACCGGGGGTGCAGCCAGCGACGAGGTTCGTGCCGTACGCCATCATCTGGCCGGAGTGGAAGCTGCCAGCGGAGCCGGTGATGCCCTGGCAGAGGAGCCGGGTGTTCGAGTCTACGAGTACAGACATAGCTCAGGCCCCTTCCACGGATGTGTTCACAGCGTTGACGATCTTCTCAGCGGCGTCGGCCATGTCGCCGGCCGCGATGATGGGCAGGCCGCTGTCGGCCAGCGCCTTCTTACCGAGCTCGACGTTGGTGCCCTCGAGGCGCACCACCAGGGGCACCTCCAGGCCGACCTCCTTCACCGCGGCGATGACGCCCTCGGCGATGGTGTCGCACTTCATGATGCCGCCGAAGATGTTCACCAGGATGCCCTTCACGGCGGGGTCGCTGGTGATGATCTTGAAGGCCGCCGCGACGCGCTCAGCGGTCGCGCCGCCGCCCACGTCGAGGAAGTTCGCGGGCTCCGAGCCGTAGAACTTGATGATGTCCATGGTCGCCATCGCGAGGCCCGCGCCGTTGACCATGCAGCCGATGTTTCCATCGAGCTTGACGAAGGACAGGCCCCAGCGGGCGGCCTCCAGCTCCGCCGGATCCTCCTCGGCCTCGTCGCGCAGGGCGGCGACGTCCTTGTGCCGGAAGAGGGCGTTGTCGTCGAAGGACATCTTGCAGTCCAGGGCGATGACGTCGTCCTCAGCGGTGATCACCAGGGGGTTGATCTCGGCCATGGCGCAGTCGTTGGCCATGTAGGTCTCGTAGAGGGCCATCACGAACTTCGTGGCGCCCTTGGCGGCCTTGCCCGAGAGGCCCAGGCCGTAGGCGACCTGACGGGCCTGCCACGCGCCGAGGCCGGCGGCGGGATCGACCCAGACCTTCATGATCTTCTCGGGGGTGTGGTGCGCCACCTCCTCGATCTCGGTGCCGCCCTCGGTGGACGCCATGATGACGATGCGGCCGACCGCGCGGTCGAGCAGCACGCTCAGGTAGAGCTCCTGGGCGATGTTGCAGCCGTTCTCGACGTAGACGGTCTGAACGAGGGAGCCCTCGATGCCGGTCTGCTTGGTCACGAGCGTGTTGCCCAGCATGTCGGCCGCGGCCTCGCGGGCGGCCTCGGCGGACTTGACGACGCGGACGCCGCCCTTGCCATCGACCCCACCCTCGCCAGCGACGACGCGGGCCAGAACGTTCTCATCCACCTGACCCTTGAAGCGACCGTTGCCGCGGCCACCGGCGTGGACCTGGGACTTGACCACGTAGACCGGTCCGGGCAGCTCATTGGCGCCGGAGAAGGCCTCGTCGGCGGTGGTCGCCACGCGGCCGTCGAGGACGGCCACGCCGTGGCGCTTCAGTATCTGCTTGGCCTGATACTCATGAATCTTCATGGTGAAACCCTGGGTGGGAATGAAACGAAGCCCCCGGCGACAGTGAGCGCGCCGGGGGCATCAAGTCAGTGCAAGAATCAGCTGCCGCGGTGCTTGAGCGGCTGGTCCACGGCGATGAACTTGCAGCGGTAGATAGCGACGCCCTTGCCGTCGCGGAAGTTCAGGCGCTCGTCGATGATCTGAGCGGCGATGCCGGTGCAGCGGGAGAGGCCGAAGAGGACCGTGTAGAAGTCCGAGTCGGTCAGCCCCGAGGCGTTGAGCAGGGTGCCGCTCACCGCGTCCACGTTGGGGTACGGGTTCGAGATCCTCGGGTTCTCGCTGAGCACCTTGACCGCGCGCTCGCGCATGGCGAGGGCCGTCTTGAACAGCTCGTCGTCGGGGCAGATCTCCTTGCCGACGCCGTACTGGATGGTGGCGCGGGGATCCTCCGAGCGCAGGACGGCGTGACCGAAGCCGTAGATCAGCTCCTTGCGGGCCAGCTTGGCGCGGATGAAGGACTCGACGGCGTCCGGGTCGGAGTCGCCGACCTCCTTGACGAAGTTCAGGCAGTTCTGGTTGGCCTTGCCGTGCCGGGGACCGCTCAGGCCGGCCATCGCGGCGCCGAGGGAGGCGTAGAGGTCCGCCAGCCCGCTCGCGACGGACTTCCCGGTGAAGGTCGAGAGGTTGCCGCCGCCGTGGTCCATGTGGAGCACGTAGAAGGTGCGCATCAGGCGGGTCAGCTTGGCCGGGTCCGCGCCGGGGACGCCCATCATCTGGACGAAGTTCTCGATGAGGCCCAGCTCAGGCTTCGAGGGGATGGGGTCACCCCAGCCCGAGCGCAGGCGGAAGATGTTGGCGACGACCTCGGGGAGCTGCGCGATGATGTTCAGCGCGTCCTTCCGGTAGTCGCCGGTCTTGCCGGTCATCGCCATGAAGTTCAGGCCGGCGACCAGCCACTCCATGGGGTGTCCCGACTTCGGCAGGCTGCCCAGCAGCTCCAGCACCCGGGGGTCCAGCTTGGAGTGCTCGACCAGCTCGGCCTTGAAGGCCGCCAGCTCCTCGTCGGAGGGCAGGTGCTTGTTGATGAGCAGGAAGGCGCCCGCCTCCGGGTCGATATCCGCCAGCTCAGCGATGGGATAGCCCACGTAGTGGACTCCGGCCTCAGGCGTGACGAAGGAGGTACCCACGGTCCCGACAGGGAAGCCTCGCAGCCCTGTGTCCAGGTGGCCCTCGGTGATTGTGAAGAGGTCCTTGGATTTGCCGTTGTCCGACATGATTCTCCCTAGATTTTGCTTACCCGCGCGCGCTTAAGGTGTGGCTGCCACCTGCCCGGCCGGCGGACTCTCTATGGTAGGTCCAGCGGCATGTCAACCGGCCTCACGGATGCCCGAATCGCTCCCTTGGTTGCGCCGTGATAGGGTGCCCGGACCCCCGGGGAGACCATGGTTCTTAGCGAGGTTGTAGCGCGCACTGACGTGGGCATGGTGAGAGATCACAATGAGGATGCCCATCTCATCCTGGAGGAGCTGTCGCTGCTCGCCGTGGCGGACGGCATGGGCGGCCTCGCCCACGGCGAGGTGGCCGCCGCGACCGCGGTGAAGACCCTCCGCGCCGCCAACGACTCGGTGCGGCAGGTGCTCGACGCCATCGGGGAGGAGCCGGACGCGCTGGGCCGCCTCCAGCTGGCTCAGACCCTGGAGCTCCTGACCAACCTGTGCAACACCCAGATCCAGCGCACGCTGGGCGCCGGCGTGTCCGGCAGCACCCTGTGCATGGCGTTCGGCCTTCCCGAGCACCTCCTGGTCTGCAACACCGGGGACTCCCGGGCCTACCTCTTCCGCTCGGGCCGCCTGCGTCGCATCACGGAGGACCACACCGTCGCCGCGGCTCAGCTCCGCGCCGGGGTCATCTCCCAGCAGGAGCACGACCAGAGCCCCTACCAGCACATGCTCTACCAGGCGCTCGGCACCCAGTCCGAGGTCGACCCGGACCTGTTCCTGGAGCCGCTGGCCAAGGGCGACGTGGTGCTCCTCTGCTCGGACGGCCTCACCGGGCCCGTCAGCGAGACCGAGATCGAGGCGCTGCTCGCCGCCCACTCCGCCAACCTCGACGAGGCGGCGGGGCTGCTCATCGAGGCCGCCAACGAGAACGGCGGCCCCGACAACACCACCATCGTGCTGGCCCGGGCCGCCTCCGGCCTGACCCCCGAGGAGGCCGACGCCCGCCAGGACGCCCTGAACAACAGCCGCGCCCTCGCCGGCCTGAGCACCTACGAGCGCCGCATGCTCCAGCTCTACCTCGAGGTGCACGAGCGGTCATCGGGCAGCTTCGACCCGGCCGACGGCGCGCACCTGCTGCTCAGCGGCAGCGCCTGCCAGGGCGACACCGTGCTCACCACCGGCGACACCTTCGGCCTGCACGCCTTCGCTGACGAGGCGCTCGCCGAGCCGCACGCCGAGGTGCTGGAGCCCTCCCGGGTCGCCATCATCACCCCCGAGGCCTACGCCCGGGTCGAGCAGCGCCGCTCGCTGGTCGCCGCCCGCCTCATCAAGGGCCTCTTCCGCGAGCTGGCCCTCGCGACCTCGCCGATACACGCCGCCGAAGAGTAGCGGCCCCGAGAACGAAAGAACCCCGCTGGCGACGAGCGCCAGCGGGGCTTTTTCTTGTCAGGTGCCGAGACCTCAGAGGCCGAGGCGAGCCTTGACCGCGTCCACCATGTCCACGCGCTCCCAGGAGAAGCCGTCGCGGCCGAAGTGGCCGTAGGCGGAGGTGGGCTTGTAGATGGGGTTCAGCAGGCCCAGGTGCTCGATGAGCGCGGCGGGCTTGGTGGGGAAGATCTCCCGCACGCAGTCAGCGATGGTCTCGTCGGCGATCTTGCCGGTGCCGTAGGTGTCGACCATGACCGAGACGGGCTCGGCGACGCCGATGGCGTAGGCGAGCTGCACGAGGCAGCGCTCGGCGGCGCCGGCGGCCACGAGGTTCTTGGCGATGTAGCGGCCCAGGTAGGCAGCGGAGCGGTCGACCTTGGACGGGTCCTTACCGGAGAAGGCGCCGCCGCCGTGGGCGCCGTGGCCCCCGTAGGTGTCGACGATGATCTTCCGGCCGGTGAGGCCGCAGTCACCCATGGGGCCGCCGATGATGAAGCGACCGGTGGGGTTCACGAAGTAGCGGGTGTCGTTGTCCAGCAGGTTCGCGGGGAGGACCTTCTTGATGTTCTCCTCGATGATGAACTCGCGGATCTCCTCGTAGGAGACGTCCGGCCCGTGCTGGGTGGAGATGACCACCGCGTCGATGCGGGCGGGGCGACCATCGCGGTACTCGACCGTGACCTGGCTCTTGGAGTCAGGGCGCAGCCAGTCGACCACGTTGGTCTTGCGGGACTGAGCGAGTTGCTCCAGCAGCCGGTGGCTGTAGTGGATGCTCATGGGCATGTACTGGTCGGTCTCGTCGCAGGCGTAGCCGAACATCATTCCCTGGTCACCAGCGCCCTGCTCCTTGAAGAGCCCCTCGCCGGCGGTGACACCCTGGGAGATGTCGGGGGACTGCTGCTCGAGGGCGACCATGACCGCGCAGGTGTTGCCGTCGAAGCCCTTGTCAGAGTGATCGAAGCCGATCTCATTGACCGCGGCGCGGATCAGCGGGGCCGCGTCGATGTGTGCCGAGGAGGTGATCTCTCCGGCGACGATGACGAGGCCGGTCTTCACCAGAGTCTCGCAGGCGACTCGAGACCGGGGGTCCTCAGTCAGGAAGGCGTCCAGGATGGTGTCCGAGATCTGGTCACACATCTTGTCAGGGTGACCCTCGGAGACGGACTCAGAGGTGAAGAGGTAGTTCTTTACGGCCATCTTGGATTTCTCCATCATTGAAAAAGTCCAACCCCTATATGCCCAAGGACTCTGGGGTGGCAATGACTTTCAACGACGGAGGCCGGTTAGAACAAGTTCTTGCGCTTGCTGCTGGGCAGGATGCCCATCGCCTCACGGTACTTCGCGACCGTGCGGCGGGCACAGTTGATGCCCTCCTTCTTCAGGAGATTGGCGAGGGCCTGGTCGGAGAGCGGCTTCTTCTTCTCTTCGTGGTCGATCAACCCTTTGATCTTGGCCTTGACCGAGGCGCTGGCCATGTCATCGCCAGAGCCGCTCGTCGAGATGCGGGCGTTGAAGAAGTACTTCAGCTCGAAGATGCCGTAGGGACACTGCACGTACTTGTTGGTCGTGGTGCGGGAGACGGTGCTCTCGTGCACGCCGATCTCGTCGGCCACGTCCTTCAGAATCATGGGCTTCAGGTGCTCGACGCCCTTGTCGAAGAAGTCCTTCTGCCGCTCCAGGATGCACTTCATGACCTTGTAGATCGTCATCTGGCGGCGGTAGATGCTCTTGATCAAGAAATCCGCGCTGTCCAGCTTGTCCTTGATGTACTTGCGATCCGACTTGGATCCCTGACCCTTCAGGATCGCCTTGTAGTAGGGCGAGACCCGCAGCTTGGGCATGCCGTCTTCATTGAGGACGACCTGCCACTCCTTGTCGTCTCCCACCAGGAAGACGTAGACGTCCGGGGTGATGTACTGGGGGTCGGCGTCCGCGTAGCCGCGGCCCGGCCAGGGCTCCAGCTCGCGGATCATCTTGTGGTACTCGATGACGTCCTCGAGCTCCATCTCCATGGCCCGCGCCACCGCCTGATAGTTGCGCGACTCGAAGTCGTGCAGGTGGTTCATGATGATGGGCTTGAAGAACGGATCCTCGGGGAACTGGGCCTTGGCCTGGACGACCAGGCAGTCCTCGAGTGAGCTGCTGCCGCAGCCGATGGGGTCGAGCGCCTGCACGATCATCTGGGCGCCCTCGGCGTCGTCGAGGTCGCACTCGGCTTCCTCTGCGACCTGCTCCATGGTCAGCGTCAGGTAGCCCTTGTCGTCCAGGTTCATCAGGATGACGTGCCCGGCGGTCATCTCGTCGTCGGTGCAGATCTGCATGTGGATCTGCCACAGCAGGTGCTCGACCAGCGTGGCGCTGGAGGTGAGGGTCGACTCGATGGGGGGCAGATCGTCGCGCAGGCCCGCGCCGGTGCCGGTCTTGAAGGCGGAGGCCGAGTAGCCCTCCAGGATCTTCTCCCAGTCGGTGTCGTTGCCCTCCGAGCCGTTGTTCTGATCGACGATGTCGTTCTTGGAGGCCTCGGCGCTGGCCTCGAGGGCCTTCTCACCATCCGAGACCTCCGAGCTCAGCGTGCCGGGGATCTCTTCGAGGGTCGGGTTCTCCACCAGCTCGTTGTCTATGTGCTCCTTGAGCTGCAGCTGGTTGTACTGCAAGAGCTTGATCGCCTGCTGCATCTGCAGCGTCATGTGCTGACGCTGCTGCAGGCTCTGGGTCATGTGATGACCGAACTTCAGCTCCAGACCCAAGATGAACCTCCGTGAATTCTGGCTCACTCAAATATTGGCACGGAAGCTGCATAGAAAACAAGGGCCGGGCTGATCATGGCGTGTAGTTCTCTCCCAACCACCGCGCCCGGGCCCGCTCATCAGCGGCGATCTCCGAGGGTGATCCCGCGATCAGCACGCAGCCCTGGTCCAGCAGCACCACGCGATCACAGACCCCCATCGCCTCTCTCACGGCGTGGTCCGTAATCAGCACGCCGACCTCGCTGTCCGCCAGCGCCCGGATGCGGCGGGTCAGATCGTTCACCGCGACCGGGTCCACGCCAGCGAAGGGCTCATCCAGCAGCAGCACCCTCGGACCGCAGGCCAGGCAGCGGGCGATCTCCAGGCGGCGGCGCTCGCCGCCCGAGAGTCGGGTCGCCGGGCTGTCAGCCAGGGCGCTCAGCCCGCCGTCCTGCAGCAGGCGCTCGGCCTCCGCGCGCCGGGCCGCGGCGTCCGGGAGCCGGGCCTCCAGCGGCACCAGGAGGTGCTGGCGCACGCTCAGCCCCCGAAAGACGGTCGGCTGCTGCGGCAGATATCCCAGCCCGGCCCGCACCCGCCGGTGCAGCGGCCCCACCAGGGGCGCGCCGTCCAGCAGCACCTCCCCCTCGTCCGGCTCGATGAGGCCCGCGATCATGCGGAAGGTTGTGGTCTTCCCCGCGCCGTTGGGGCCCAGCAGACCGACCACCTCCCCCTGCCCCACGGTGAGCGACACGCCGCCCACCACGCGCCGTCCGCCGAGCGTCAGGACCAGCCCACGCGCCTCCAGCCCTCGCGTCACGGGGCGTTCTGGAGCAGCTCGGCGCCCACCACCAGCCGGCAGTCCGTGCAGTCGACCCGCTCGTCGTCCAGCCGGAAGATGATCTGCGCGCCGGTCAGCGCGCTCACGTCGTCGGTGAGCCAGGGCTCGCCCTCCAGCACCAGCGACCCGTCGCTCAGCTCCAGCGTGGCGCGCTCTCCGCCGGCCTTGTAGGGCGGCCGCTCGGCCACGACCTCACCGCTCGCGACCGCGGAGCGGAAGGTGTTGTCCGCGCCGTAGCTGACCGTCAGGGTCTGACAGCGCAGCGTGAGCGCCCCCCGCCGGGCCACCACGCCGCCGTCGAAGACGACCCTGTGGGCCGCCAGATCCCAGGTGCTCGTCCCCGGCGCCTCGATGACGAGGTCCGTCTCGGACGGCGACTGCGCGCGCGCGGCGACGCCCGTGAAGTCGACGGCGCCGGGCTCGGCGGACAGGGCCGCGGGCGCCAGCAGCGCCAGCAGCGCCAGCAGCGTCGCTCTCAGCCCGCCTCCCCTTCCACGACAACCTTCTTGTCGCCCTTCTTGTCGCCCTTCTTGTCGGCGGGGAGCTCGTCCAGTCCGCGGACCTGGTTGGCTACCGCGGCCTTGACGAAGGCGCTGAACAGGGGGTGGGGCACCAGGGGCTTGGACTTGAACTCGGGGTGGAACTGGCAGGCCACGTAGTACGGGTGCTCCTTCAGCTCCAGCATCTCCACCAGCTTGCCGTCAGGGCTCATGCCGGAGAAGACCATTCCAGCGCCAGCGAGCTGGTCCACGAACTCCGGGTTGACCTCGTAGCGGTGGCGGTGACGCTCGGAGATCTCGGCCGCGCCGTAGATGCGGCGGGCGCGGGTGCCCTCGGCGAGCACGCAGGGCCAGGCGCCGAGGCGCATGGTGCCGCCCTTGTCGACGACCTTGCGCTGAGCGTCCATCAGCTCGATGACCTTGTGGTCGCTCGTCTCCGAGAACTCCCGGGAGTTGGCGTCGTCGAGGTTCAGCACGTTGCGGGCGAACTCGATGGTGGCCACGTGGAGGCCGAGGCAGATGCCGAAGTACGGGATCCCGTTCTCGCGGGCGTAGCGCGCCGCGGCGACCTTGCCCTCGACGCCGCGGTTGCCGAAGCCACCGGGCACGAGGACCGCGTCCAGATCCTTCAGCCGAGGCGTGGGATCGTGGAGATCGAGCGTCTCCGAGTCGATGAAGTCCAGCTCCACCTTGGCGTCGTTGGCGATGCCGCCGTGGAAGAGGGCCTCGTTCAGCGACTTGTAGGTGTCGGAGAGGTGGACATACTTGCCGACGATGCCGATCGTCACCTTGCGCAGCGGGTTGCGGGCGGCGGCGATCAGGTTGTGCCAGGGCTCCAGCCGGGGCTCGGCGGCCCAGATGCCCAGCTTCTCGAGGATGCGGTCGTCCAGATCCTGATCGTGGAAGGTGATGGGCAGCTCGTAGATGTTGCCCACGTCCGGGGCGGAGATCACCGAGTTGACGTTCACGTTGCAGAAGAGGGCGATCTTCTCCCGCAGCTCCTTGGGCAGCGGCCTGTCGGAGCGACAGAGCAGCACGTCGGGCTGGATGCCGACGGCCAGCAGGCCCTTGACCGAGTGCTGAGTCGGCTTGGTCTTCAGCTCACCGGAGGTCGGAATGTAGGGCACCAGCGTCAGGTGCACATACAGCACGTTCTCCGGGCCGGCGTCCGCCTTGAACTGACGGATGGCCTCCAGGTAGGGCAGCGACTCGATGTCGCCCACGGTGCCGCCGACCTCGATGATGGCCAGATCCGCGTCCTCGGCGCTGGCCCAGATGCGGCGCTTGATCTCGTCGGTGATGTGGGGAATCACCTGCACCGTGTGGCCCAGGTACTCTCCGCGGCGCTCCCGCTCGATCACCGACTGGTAGATGCGGCCGGTGGTGAAGTTGTTGCGCTGGGACATGGTCGAGGAGGTGAAGCGCTCGTAGTGCCCCAGATCCAGATCGGTCTCGGCGCCGTCGTCGGTGACGAAGACCTCACCATGCTGGTACGGGCTCATGGTGCCCGGATCAACGTTGATGTATGGGTCCATCTTGACGTTGGTGACCCGGAGGCCGCGGGCCTCCAGCAGCGCCCCGATAGCAGCAGCAGACAGGCCCTTACCCAGTGAGGAAAGGACGCCGCCAGTGACGAAGATGAACTTCTTTCGCAAGGTACAACCCCTACTTATTCAAAAACAGCTCGCGCGCGCGCGCCAGGTCCTCGGGGGTGTCCACCGAAATCGGTGCGCGCTCCACCGCCACTACCCGTATCCGATCTCCGTACTCCAGGAAACGGAGCTGCTCCAAGCGCTCCGCCCGCTCGAGCGGCCCCGGCTGACGTGAGACGAAGGCCTGGAGGGCTTCTCGGGTGTAGGCATAGAGGCCCACATGGTGCAGACAATCTCCGCCATGGGGGATTGCCGACCGGGAGAAGTAGAGGGCGTTGCCGGCCTGATCACAGACCACTTTGACCACCGAAGGCGTCATCGGATCGTCACGAAGCGGCGCGGCCGCGGTGATCACCGAGGCGCCCTCAAGCAGCGGCGCGGCGACCGCGTCGATGACCGCCGGATCGATGAGCGGCTCGTCGCCCTGGATGTTCACCACGGCGTCGGCCTGCCCACCAGCGACGACCTCCCAGATGCGATCGGTGCCGCTGACGTGATCGTCGCGGGTCATCACCGCCTCGCCGCCGAAGGCCCTGACAGCCTGAGCGATGCGGACATCGTCGGTCGCGACGACCACAGACGACAACCGCCGCACCTGAGAGGCGCGGCGGTATACGTGTTCGATCATTGGACGCCCAGCGATCTCCGCCAGGGGCTTCCCAGGCAGGCGAGTGCTGGCCCAACGAGCAGGGATCACGCCGACGATCATCACCGGCGAATCCCTGCGGCGCGGATTAGCGCTTGGAGAACTGGAAGCGCTTGCGGGCGCCGGGCTGACCGTACTTCTTGCGCTCGACCTCGCGGGAGTCACGCGTGAGCAGACCGGCCTTCTTCAGCGAGGGACGATCGTTACGATCGCGCTCGCAGAGGGCGCGGGCAATACCGAGACGCAGCGCGCCGGCCTGACCGGCCTTGCCGCCGCCGTTGACAGTCGCGTAGACATCAACGTTCTCGACGTTCTCGGTGAGCTGCATGGGCTGGAGCACGATGTAGTGCGAGACCTTGCGCTCGAAATACTCCTCCATGGGCTTCTTGTTGACGACGATCCGGCCGGTGCCGGGACGAAGGAAGACGCGAGCCACGGACTCTTTGCGTCGACCGGTCGCGTACCACTGGGTAATGTTGGCCATGTCAGCGTGTCTCGTTTCAGACGTTGTCGGGGAAGGGCTTGGGCTGCTGCGCAGCGTGCGGATGCTCGCCCCCAGCGTAGATCTTGAGCTTGCTCAATTGAGAGCGGCCGAGGCGGTTCTTGGGGAGCATCCCCTTCACCGCGTGCCGGATGACGTGCTCGGGGTCATCCGCCAGCATGGTCTCAGCGTTCTTGGACTTCAGCCCACCGAAGTAGCCGGAGTACGAGTAGTAGCGCTTGGCGGTGCGCTTGTTGCCCGTCAGCTTGATCTTCTCGGCGTTGACCACAATGACGTAGTCACCGGTGTCAGTGTGCGGCGTGAAGCTGGGCTTGTGCTTACCACGGAGGACCGTGGCGATGCGGGTGGAGATGCGACCGAGGATAAGATCGGTGGCGTCGATCACCAGCCAATCACGCTCGACCTCGTGGGCCTTGGCGGAGGCGGTGCGGTAGGTTGCAGAACTCATGACGGTCTCACCTTCAAACGAGCGACAGCCCGTGAACATGGTGTCACCACTGGTCACGGGCAGGAAGACAACCGCATTTAGTAGTGGACCGGAGGCGTGTCAAGGCTCAGGTGGACTCCATTCGCTCTCAGCACCGACTTCCAGGGTGTTGAAGAAGACGTCCGCGCTCCCATAGCGGCCGTCCAACCAGGCGAAATATAGTTTCTCACCATCGGGCGACCGGCCGATCCACGGTTCCTGCGACCAACCGCCTCCGGGAGCGTCCCCGTTGATGCGCTTGTCCTCCTCACTCCAGGTGCCCCCGCCGTCCTCGCTCCAGTTGTAGTAGAGGTCGTTGAAGCCGAGCCCGTTCGAGTCGTCGCGGCGATCTTCCCAGGCGGCGACCACCAGCTCGTCGTCCCAGGCGGCCAGCCGCACCTCCAGCGAGAGGCCGCTGCCCTCCCAGTCCGCGTCCAGCCGCCGCTCCTCGCTCCAGCTGCCGCCCCAGGTCCGCTGGAAGACGTCGTGGTAGCCAGAGCGATCGTCCTGCCAGGCGGCGTGGACCACGCCGCCGCCGCCGGCGAGGCTCGGTCGGAAGGCGTCCACGCCCTCGGGAGACAGCGTCTCCGCGCCCCCCCAGTCCTCACCGCCGTCGCCGGAGGCCGCGCCGCGCACCACGCGCCCTCCCCCGCTGTCCTCGTGCCATGCGACGAGGACCCGATCGCCGTCGCGGGCGAGCGCCGGGTCCGAGACGCCGACGCCATCATCCAGCGCGGTGTCCGCCGTAGAGAACGTGCGCCCGAAGTCTGTTGAGTGGTTGGCGTGCACCGAGGGCACGCCGTCTCTGAGCTCCTCCCAGACCACCACCACCGAGCCGAGCCCGTCAGCGGCGATCTGCGGAGCCCCGGACCAGGCCGAGCCCTCGGCGTCCTTGTCGACCCGCACCGCGTCGTTGAGCCAGACGTCACCGCCGTCGGTGGACGACTGGGCGTAGATGTCGAAGGCGCCGCCGCGGCCGTCGTACCAGACGACGTGCACCGAGGAGCCCTCGGCGGAGATGCGCGGGCTCCGACTCATGTCCTCGCCGAAGGGATCGTCATCCAGCGGCAGATCCTCTCCCCACGAGGCGCCCGCGTCGAGGGAGCGGTCGATGTAGATGTTGCCGAGGTCCACGTCGCTGTCCCGCAGATCCTCCCACACCACGTAGACGCGCTCGCCCACGCAGGCGACGTCGGGCTGGCTGGCCGGTCCGCTGTCCGAGACCGCCTGCTCCACCCAGGTCGCGCCGCCGTCGGTTGAGGCGGCGTGCCAGATGGTGTCCAGGCCGTCGCGGTCGTCGGTCCACACGAGGTGGACGCCGCCCAGCTCGTCCACGCAGCCCTTCAGCTCGCGGGCGTCCACATCGTCGAGGCCGCTGACGCGGACATCTGCTTCCTCAACCGTCACCTCACCGCCGCCTTTGCAGGCAGTGATTGAGAGCGCCAGGGCGGCGAGAATGAGGCCCGGGGTTCCTGTCACGACGAACACCTCCGCTGTCGAACCATATACCCCGCTCCCTCTGACCGCCTTGACGACGCCCGGGCCTGTGCTATGACGCCATCTCTTTTTTGAGCGAATCTGAGAGGGATCAGAATGCAGCCTGACAAGGCAAAACTCGGTAAGCGTCACGTCTGCTTCCAGTGCAGCACGAAGTTCTACGACCTGAACCGGGAGGAGCCCACGTGCCCCTCCTGCGGCGCAGACCAGCGAGACGACCCCAACCCCCCGCCGCACGTCGTGCTGCTCTCCAAGCTCAAGGCCGAGCGCAAGCGCGGCGGCAAGAAGCCCCCCGCGCCGAAGGTCGAAGAGACTGAGGACGAGGAGAGCGACGAGGACGAGGACGAGGACGAGGAAGAAAAGGAAGAAAAGGACGAGGAAGAAGAAGAGGAGTAATCAGACGCCTCTCGTTCGATTCTCGTCAGTAATCGACCCGCACCAGAAACAGGCCGTCCGGCAATGCCGTGCGGCCTGCCTGTGTTCTGTCCCGTGCTTCGATCAGCGCGTCGAACCAGGTCGCCGGGCGGTGTCCCCGCCCGACGTCCACCAGCGACCCGATGATGATCCGGACCATGTGGCGCAGGAACCCCCGGCCGTAGATCTCCACCCAGATCTCATCATCCACCGGGCGGATGCGCGCCGAGACAATCTCCCGAACCGCGTCGCGGGCGGAGCAGCCCGTGGCGCGGAAGCTCGTGAAGTCGTGTACCCCCACCAGGCTGTCCAGCGCCTGCTGCATGGCTTGGAGGTCCAGGCCGTAGCGGATCTGCCAGCAGCGACCGCGTCGCAGGGCGCTGCGCGCCGGTCCCAGGCGCAGCACGTAGCGATAGAGCTTGCCGCGCGCGCTGCGCTGGGCGTGAAACGCCGGCGGCACCTCCCGGGCCTCCAGGCAGGCGATGTCGGAGGGCATGCGCGCGTTCAGGCCGTCCCGAATGGAGGAGGCCCGCCGCGGCGCATGAGCGCGGAAGGAGGCCACCTGCCCGAGGGCGTGCACGCCGCGATCCGTTCGACCGCTCGCCTGCACGCCGGTCTGCTCACCGCCGAGCACGCTCCACAGCGCCTCCTCGACCGCGAGCTGAATCGTCGACTCACCGGGCTGTCGCTGCCAGCCCGAGTAGGCGCCGCCGTCGTACTCGAGCGTGATCCGCCAGGTCTGTCGGGTCTCCACGAGCGCGTGCTTACCGGTCGACCTTGATGCCGAAGCTCAGGGCGTCGCCGCTGAAGTCCAGGCCGGTGTTGGTCTCCAGCATACGGTGCTCACTCCACTCGACGACGATGTAGGTGTCGTGGATGCCCCAGCGGGCCTCGGCCTGGCTGGCGCGGGTGCGATCGAGGGGGTCGAGCAGGATGTCGACGCCGTAGCCCCAGTGCATACCGGGCTTGCCGCCGGTGATGCGATCGCCCTCCAGGTAGCCTTCGCCCTCGTCGGTCTGCTCCATCCAGGCCCAGTAGTCGCCGCCCACGCGCGCGAAGGGCACGACCCACTGCTCGCGGAACAGCTCCAGGCGAGCGGTCACGGAGACGCTCATGGGGAGGAGGGAGATGCGGCTGTTCTCGGTGGAGGTGGTGCCGCTGAGCTCGCCGATGGGGTTGCCCTCCTTGCGGACGAGGCCAAGCCCCGCGTCGAACTCCAGCACCCGCCAGAGCTGCGGGCCGCCCTCGAACCAGAAGGTGGTGAACTTCTCGGTCTGGTAGACGGAGGTGAGCGCGCCGCTGGGGTCAACCATCTCGGTCGGGCCGATGCGCAGCTCCATGTCCGAGCGCTTCTTGGGCCGCTCGTCGGCCTGGGCGGTGCCCGGCAGCGCGACGGCGCCCGCGAGCCCGAGCAGCCCGACCAGACCAGCCAGCGGTGCGGTGCCGCTCCGGCGGCGACGCGTCGCCGCGAAGGCACCAGCGAGGCCGCCCAGCAGCAGGCCTCCGAGTCCGCCCCCGCCAGCGCAGCCCTGACACCCGCCGGCGTCGCCGGCGATGTCAGAGGCGTTCAGCGTCTCCTGCGGGATTACGGTCACTACGTCGCTCATCGGACCCTCCAGCTCGCCGGTGTCCACGGCTCGAACTGCTACATAGTAGGTCACGCCGTTGGTGACCGGTTCTATCGTGATGCTCACCGTCTCTCCAGGGGAGACGTCCGTGAGCAGAGATGGGTTGGACCAGTCGTCATCGCCCTCAAACTCCGGGCCGCCCTCGCTGTAGTCGTCGGCCTCGAAGGCCACGGTGCTGAGGTAGACCTCGTAGCGGAGCAGATCCTCGTCGCTGATCCCGGGGATATCAAGGTAGATCTTCTCGTCGCCGAAGCCCACGTCTTCCTCGCTCAAGGAGACCTGGGACGGCGGGTTATCCACGTCCACGTCGACCGCCGCGCCGCCGTCCACGTCACCGGTCGCGTCCAGCGCGATGAAGAGGCGGTTGGTGCCCTCGCCGAAGTCACCGTTGACGTTGAGGGAGGCGGTGATCACCTCCCCCTCCGCGGCGCGGCCCTCGGCCACGGCCGCCGCTGTGGGATCGCCGATGTGCACCGACCAGTCGCCGTCGGTGTCGACCTCAAAGCTGATCTCGAAGTCGTCGCCGGCGCTCAGGGTGTCGGTGGGGGCGTCGGTGACGGTGATCCAGGGGGCCTCGGTGAGGACCTGGATGAGCCCGTCTTCAGCACCGGTCAGGAGGTAGTCCCCCATCACGGCCAGGGTCTCGACCCCCACCAGCGAGACCTCGGCGGAGGTCCGATCGCTGATGGCGTTGTTGGTGAACTCGTAGAACCAGAGGGACTGCGCGACGGACTCGTAGAGCACGGCGTAGGGAGTGGTCGCGCCCTCGTCGAAGTCCAGGGCGGACGCCCCCTGGAGGCCGTCCTCGTCGTCCAGCACGATGGCGAAGTTGTTGGCGCCGATGTTGTAGCTCAGCACCGCGCCGTCGCTGTCGACGATGAAGGCGTTGCCGAGCGAGTCCACCGCCACGTCCACGAACTCCCGGCCCGCCAGGTTCTCGGTGCTCAGGCTGGCCCCGCCGCTGGCGATGTCGACCCGGCTGACGTCATCCGCGCCATGGACGACCACCACGTAGCCGCCGGTGAGCGCGACGTCCGCGAAGCTCGACTGGGCCAGGGTGGTCGGGAAGGCGTCGCCCTCATCCACCGCGTAGGTCAGGAGGTTGACCGTGTGGATCTCGAGGTTGGTGTCGCCCTTGGTGACCACCCAGAGCATGTCGTCGCCGTTGTAGCTGCCGGCGACCACCCCGATCGCCGCGCCGTCCGCGACCGCGATCGGATCCCCGAGGGTCTCGACCCGGGCCGTGTCCAGCCCCACGGGCACCACTGATCCATCCTCGCAGGCGACCCAGAGGGTCGCCGTGTCGCCGCCGTCGTCGGTCCAGATGGCGACGTCGTTGGCGGCGTCACAGACGCCTGTGAGCGCGCGGGCCTCCCAGGACCAGCCGTCGAGGACGTAGGGCGTGGAGCCACCGAGCACCGCACCGAGGCGGCCGTCCTCGTTGGTGACCATCCGGGACGGCACACCGCTGACCGTGTCCATGTCCGCGGTCACAGCGTCGGGCAGCGCCGACGCCGTCGGGGAGAGCAGCAGGAGCAACGACAGGGCGGTCAAGGGGACTCCAGTGAGAACGACTGAGCGGGCAGGTCCAGCCTGCCAGCTCTCTATTGCCAGTTCCGTGCCAACCTCCAGGCTCCCTATTCCGCCCCATCCGGACAGGGCTCGTGACATCTTGTCAGCGTCGCCGCCAGGAGCCTTCGAGGCCGCGACAAGCTGTCATCGCAGCGGCTGGTTGGCGACTACAGATACCCACCAGCGGCGATCTGAACAGCCAGCTCGACAGCGTTGACCGCCGCCAGCCGGGTGGGATCGCAGGCAGCCCAGAGGTGAACCCCCGCGCCCATCGGGTCGGCGCGCAGCCGCCCCACCGCCACGGCGTCCATATCGACGCGGGCGCGAGTCATCAGCGGCTTGATCTCCTGCTCCATCAGCGCCACGCGCGGCGCCTGGGAGAGGAGCAGCTTCACCTCCTCCAGCCCGAGCATTCCGTCAGTCACGACGTGCAGCGAGATGCCCATGCCCGCGAACAGCGGGGCCATCACCGCGGTGATGGCGAGCGCTCGGGGCTCCATGCCGGTCAGGACGCCCACATCCTGAGCGACGAGCTGCTCGTAGTCGGTCCAGCCCTCGGCGCCGACCTCTCCCCAGGCGGGGATGACGTCGAAGGCCAGTCCATCGGGGAAGACCTTGCGGGGGGGCTCGCTGCTGTTGAACAGGCCGACGACCTGGCGGGAGAGCTCCTCGGTGCCCTCGCGCCCGGCCAGCACGGCGGGGAGCATGGCCAGCCCGCGCAGGCCGGACACACCCAGCGCGGCGTGCAGCGGCTGCGCGATCGCGGCCAGGGCGATGGCGAGCGGGCGGGGTGAGCGCACCACCCCCGCGGTCATCACCTGATCGAGGTCCGCCTCGTTGGCCCAGGGCGCCACGACGGGCACCTCGGGGCTCTCGGCCCACAGCCCCGCGAGATCCACCACCACCGCGCCCCGGTCCAGGGCGGGCAGGAAGGCGTCGCGGTCGTAGGTCGGCGGCGTCGCGGCGAGGATGATGTCCACGCCGGACAGGTCCGTGGTGGTCTCGTCGTGGACCGGCAGCTCGTTGCCGGAGAAGCTCACGGTCGCCTGGCGCGTGGCGCGACTGGCGACGGGGATCAGCTCAGCGAGCGGCAGCTCGGCGCGCTCCAGGGCAAGTAGGATCTGGCGGCCTAGGGCGCCGGTGGCGCCCACCACCGCGAGGCGGATGGGTTCGGACATTGTGGCTCCAGGGTTGCGTTCCGGTCTCAAGCTCCAGGGAGCTTTGCGTCGGAGGGGCGGATGTAGTTGAGCCGCACAGCCCCCGCGGGAACCGCTGTACCTATCCGGTCTGCCCCCAGGCGCGCCAGCGCGAGCGCAGGGCTCTCCTCCGCGAGGTCATGGACACTACCCCCAGCGGCCTCAACGAGCTCGCGAAAGACGGCCGCCCCCTCCCCTGTCGCGATGAAGGGCGCGCTCGCCAGCGCGGCGATGGCCTCGGCCGGCGGGAGGTCCACCTCCTGGACCACCCCGGCGCCGCCAAACAGGCCCGCGTAGGCGCGGCCCTTTCGAGCATCCAGGAGCGCCAGCACCGTCGAGGAGGTGTCCCCGACGGCCGCCGCGCGAGCCTCCAGCGACGACACCGGCACGACCGGCACCCCGCGGCTGAACGCCACGCCGAGCGCCGTGGCGACCCCGACCCGCAGCGAGGTGAAGGAGCCGGGGCCGACGCTCACCGCGACCGCGTCCAGCGTCACTCCGTCGATGAGCCCGGCGACGGCCGGCGCCAGCCGCGCGTCAGCGCCGCGGGTGACCCGCTCACTCCAGCAGCGTGGCTCCCCCACCCCGATGAGAGCTGCGCCGATCACAGGACCGGCGGTGTCGATGCCGAGCACGATCACAGGACCTCCCACGGGCTACTGGAGGGCCCGGTTGACGTCGAAGACCAGCACCGTGAGCATCAGCGCCACCAGGAAGAGGACGCCGATCTGCTGGGCCCGCTCCCGGATCACCAGGGACACGGGCCGCCCCCGGATGCCTTCGATCAGGTAGAAGAGGAACTGCCCGCCGTCCAGCACGGGGACCGGCAGGAAGTTGATGATGCCGAGCGAGATGGAGAGGATGCCCATCATCCGCGCCCAGGTGTAGATCCCGTCCTCCGCGGCGGCCTTGGCGTCGCGGAAGATCTGCAGGGGACCGCCGAGGGTCTTGGAGGGCGCGGCCTCGCCGGTGAGCAGCTTGCCGACCTGCTCCACCACGAAGCGGGAGAGGGCCAGCGTCTCGCCGGCGGCCTTGGGCAGCGCCTCGCTGAAGCTGTAGAAGCGCTTCTCCTCGGGGCCTCCGACCACGCTGCCGCCCGCGCCGATGCCGATGCGGGCCCGGCGCCGGTAGCGACCGAAGACGTCAGTGTCGCGGATGATCTCCGGCGTGAGCTTCACATCCAGCACGCGCCCGCCGCGCACCAGCGTCAGCGACACCGGCACGGCATCGTCCGGGGTCTCGTCCCCCCAGGTGTCGGCGACACGCTCGATGACCTCGCGCCAGGCGATGATGCCCTCGCCGTTGATCCCGGCGATGCGGTCACCCCGCAGAATGTTGGCGACCTGAGCCGGGGAGTCCTCGAGGATCTGGCCCACGAAGATGTAGCTGGGCGCGACGCCCCAGGCGTTACCGATCGGATCCTCGAAGGGCAGCCGCGGCGGCTCCCACGATCCGTCCGTCTTCACGGTGACCTCGCCCTCCACGGGCTCGCCGTCCACGACCCGTCCATAGCGCACGACCGCGCTCTCCCCAGCGGCCTCCAGCGCCCAGAGGATCTCGTGGTAGTTGACGACCTCCGCGCCGTCGACGCTCAGCACCCGGTCGAAGCTCTCCAGGCCGGCCACCGCCGCCGGAGAGTCGGGGTCCGACACGCCGATCACCGCGTCCGGGTGGGCGAAGTCCAGGCCCAGCTCCAGGGGGGAGAGGCCGCCGTCCTTGGTGTACTCGGCGCCCTCGGGCACCGGGATGCTCACCGAGCGCCGGGCGCCGTCGCGCTCCAGCACGAGCTCGACCGCGCCGTCCCGGGCGTCGCTGCCGAAGGTGTCGTACAGCTCGCCCCAGAAGGCGACGGGCTGGCCGCCCACCTCGACGATGCGATCTCCGGGGGTGACGCCGGCCTCCAGGCCGGGGGTTCCGGCGACCACCGTGCCGACGGCGGAGGTCTGCTGCGGCTCGCCGCCCATGTAGAGGCCGGTGAAGACGACCACCGGAAGCATCAGGTTGAAGATCGGGCCGGCGCTCACGATGATGAGGCGCTGCCATACGGGCTTCTTCAGGAAGTTACCCGGGGACTCCCAGGCGCCGACCTCGCCGCCGTCCATAAAGGGGTCCGCCCCCTCCATCTGGACGAAGCCGCCGATGGGGAGCAGGCAGACCCGGTAGTCGGTGCCGCCGTGCTTGAAGCCGAACATGCGCCGGCCGAAGCCGATGGAGAACACCAGCACGCGCACGCCGAAGAGCTTGGCGAAGATGAAGTGCCCGAACTCGTGGATGAACACCAGGATGCTCACCAGCGCGACGGCTGCGACAACACCGGTGATTCCGACGGATCCGAGGAAGGCGGGGATGGTGCTGACCGAAACCAATGGCTCTCCGTCCCTTCAAGCTAACGACATCGACCAACTACATCGACACGAGGAGGGCGACCTTTCGTCCCCTTCTCAGGCCGTAAGCGTCAAGAAGACGTACAGAACGGGCCCCGAGAACAGCAGGGAGTCGATCCGGTCCAGGATACCGCCGTGCCCCGGCATGATGGTGCCGGAGTCCTTCACGCCGAAGGAGCGCTTGATCATGGACTCGGCGAGATCGCCGATGACGCCGGCGACGTCGAGCACCGCGGCGAGCAGGATGCAGGTGACGATGCCCAGGTCCGGGATGCCGAGCTGGCGCACAATCACCGCGCCGATGATGGCGGCCAGGAGCCCGCCCGCGGCGCCCTCGCGGGTCTTCTTGGGGGAGATCTTCTCGTAGAGCTTGGTCTTGCCGAAGGCGCGCCCGGCGAAGTAGGCGCCGGTGTCGCCGGCCCAGGTCACCGTGAGCAGCAGGAAGATCCAGCTCATGCCGTGCTCGAAGCCGCGGATGAGCGGGATGGTGGAGACCAGCGCCGCGACGTAGACCCCGCCGAACATCAGGCGAGCGGCCTGATCGATGGCGCTGATCGGGGCGGCCCCCTCCCCCTCCACGGGGCCGGGCCGGAACAGCACAACCCCGGTGACCCAGAGCGCGCCCATCATGCCGATCATGACCGCGGTGAGGGGCTCGGCGTAGATGGCGGCGGCGTAGAAGGCGGCCGAAGGGGGCCCCAGCGCCAGCCAGCCCCGCTGGCGGTCGCCGGGGGTCGACATGCGAACGAACTCGTCGATGCCGATGAGCATCACCACCAGCACCAGCACGGCGGCGCCGTGCATGCCGCCGTAGATGAGCGTGGGGAGGACGACAGCCAGCCCGACGGCGGCCGCGAGCAGTCGGGTCAACATCAGGTCTTCTCTCCCTTCACCTGGGCGCCGGTCTTGCCGAAGCGGCGCTCCCGGCGGGCGTACTCCCGGAAGGCCTCCAGCAGCTGCGGGCGGCGGAACTCGGGCCAGGCGGTCTCGGTGATGTAGAGCTCTGCGTAGGCCAGCTGCCACAGCAGGAAGTTGGAGATACGCATCTCACCGGAGGTCCGGATCAGCAGATCCGGATCCGGCAGCCCCGCCGTGTAGAGGTGACTGGAGATGGTCTCCTCGTCGATGGCGCTGATGGGCATGCGACCGGTGGAGACCTTCTTCGCGATGGCCTGCATGGCCTCCACGATCTCCTGACGCCCGCCGTAGGAGAGCGCCAGGGTCAGGGTCATCCGGGTGGGGCCGCGGTTGGAGATCTTCATCATCTCCTCCAGCGGCTTGCGCACGAAGCGCGGCAGACGATCGATCTCGCCCACGGCGTTCAGCCGGATGTTGTTGTCCAGGATCTCCCGGCGCTCGGTGCGCAGGTAGTCGGCCAGCAGCTTCATCAGCCCGGCCACTTCAGTCGCGGGCCGGCGCCAGTTCTCCGTGGAGAAGGAGTAGAGCGTCACCGCCTCCACTCCCAGCTCACGGCAGGCGCGCACCACCTCGCGGACGCTGTTGGCGCCCTCGGCGTGGCCCTTGATGCGTGGCCAGCCCCGGGCCTGAGCCCAGCGCCCGTTGCCGTCCATGATCACCGCCAGGTGGCGGGGCACCTTGATGCCTTCGAGCTCGTCCACCACCACCACCTTGCTGGCTGCTTGTCTCCCCCCTCAGGCGTCTCAGACGTCCTGAATCTCTCTCTCCTTGGCGTCCACCATCACGTCGATGGACTTCACCGTGCCGTTCGTGGCGTCCTGGACCTTCTTCAGCACGCGCCCCAGGTCATCCTCGGAGATGTCCTTGTCGGACTCCATGCCCTTGAAGAGGTCGTTGTACTCCTTGCGCACGGCGCGCACGCGCACCTTGCCGTCCTCGCCGTACTTGCGGACCAGCTTGCCGAGATCCCGGCGGCGCTCGCCGGTCAGAGCCGGGATGGGCACCCGGATGATCTGGCCGTCGTTGGCGGGGTTCAGCCCCAGACCAGCGGCGAGGATGCCCTTCTCGATGTCAGGGATGGTCGTCTTGTCCCAGGGGGAGACCATCAGCATCCGCGCGTCGGGGGCGGAGATGGTCGCCAGCTGGTTGATGGGCATGGTGGCGCCGTAGGAGGCCACCGTGACCTGGACGTTCTCAAGCAGCTGCGGTGTCGCGCGGCCGGTGCGGACCGTCTTGAGGTGGCCCTCCAGCGCCGCCAACGCAGCCTTCATGTCGTCCATCATCGCGTCCAGGTACTCTTCCACTTCCGACCTCTCAGTTTGTGCGGTTGTCGACCCGGGTTCCGACCGGTTCACCGCAGATGACCCGCAGCACGTTCCCCGGTGTGTTCATGTCGAACACGATGATAGGCAGATCATTCTCCATACACAGGGAGATGGCTGTGGCGTCCATGACCCGGAGGCCCTTCTGGAGGGCGTCCAGGTAGCGGACATGCGGCAGCCGCACCGCGTCCGGTTCGGTCATCGGGTCGGCGCTGTAGACGCCATCGACCTTTGTCCCCTTCAGGATGATCTCGGCCTGGATCTCCGCGGCGCGCAGGCTGGCGGCGGTGTCCGTCGAGAAGAAGGGGTTGCCGGTCCCCGCGCCGAAGATCACGACCCGGCCCTTCTCCAGGTGCCGGATGGCCCGGCGCCGGATGTAGGGCTCGGCGATCTTCTCCATGCCGATTGCGCTCATCACGCGCGTGTTGACTCCCTGGCGCTCGAGGGCGTCCTGGAGAGCCAGCGCGTTGATGACCGTGGCGAGCATGCCCATGTAGTCGGCGTGGACACGCTCCATTCCACGACTTGCGCCGGCGATACCGCGAAAGATGTTGCCGCCGCCGATGACGATGGCAACCTCGACGCCCAGCTCACGGATCGACCGCACTTCGCTGGCGAAGCGCGCGATCACGTCAGGGGCGATCCCGAAGCTCTGGTCCCCGGCGAGCATTTCACCGGAGAGCTTCAGGAGGATTCGGCGGTAGGCCGGCTCCGTCACTAGCTGAGGCCAGCCGCTGCGGCGACCTCGGCAGCGAAGTCATCGGACTTCTTCTCGAGCCCCTCGCCCATCACGAAGCGGGAGAACCGACGGACCTTGATGTTCTCGCCGATGGTGGCGATGGTCTCGTCGATGTACTGCTGGACCGTCTTGCTGTCGTCCTTGACGTACTTCTGGTCGAGCAGACAGTTCTCCTCGTAGAACTTGCCCATGCGGCCGTCGACGATGCGCGCGGCGATGTGCTCGGGCTTGCCCTCCTCCATCACGCGACCGAGCTGGATCTGACGCTCCTTCTCGATGGCGTCAGGGGACACCTGGTCCCGGGAGACAAACTCCGGGGCCGCGGCCGCGATGTGCATCGCGATGTCCTTGACGAAGGCCTGGAACTGCTCGTTGCGCGCGACGAAGTCCGTCTCGGCGTTGATCTCCACCAGCACGCCGATCTTGCCGTTGGCGTGGATGTAGGCATCCACCAGACCCTCGCTGGCGGTCCGACTGGACTTCTTGGCGGCCTTGGAGATGCCCTTCTTGCGCAGCCAGCCGATGGCCTCTTCAATGTTGCCGTTCGCCTCGCCGAGCGCCTTCTTGCAGTCCAACATGCCGGCGCCAGTGCGCTGGCGCAGATCCTTGATCATCTTCGCGGTGACCATGTACTCGTCTCCATTCCCACCGCCGCTGACCGGGAACCGGTCAGCGAGGGGGACGATGCTATTCGGGGTTGTAGATGTGTAGGTTGGGCTCAGCCCTCGGAGGGCTGCTCAGCAACGGGCGCGGCGGCGGGCACCGCGACGGCGACCTCGGGAGCTGCCGTGTGATCGGCCTCGCCAGCCTGACCGGAGGGGGCGTGCACGCGGTGGACGATGTCCACGGCGCTGTCATCAGCGGTCGGGGCCACGGAAGCGGCCTCGGTCCGGCCGACCTGAGCGCCCTCAAGGCAGGCGTCGGCGATGGCGGCGCTGAACAGCCGGATGGACTTGATCGCGTCGTCGTTGCCGGGGATCACGTGGCTGATGCCCGCGGGGTCACAGTTGGTGTCACAGAGCGCGACCACGGGGATCTTCAGCTTGACCGCCTCGCGGATCGCGATGTGCTCCTTCTTGGGATCGATGACGAACATGGCGCCGGGCTTGCCGCGGAGCGCCTTGATGCCGCCGAGCGACTTGTTCATCTTGGTGATCTCGCGGGTCAGCTGCAGGGCCTCCTTCTTGGAGAGCACCGAGAAGCGCCCCTCGTTCTGCGCCCGCTCCAGCTTGTTCAGGCGGTCGATGGACTGCTTGATCGTCTTGAAGTTGGTGAGGGTGCCGCCGAGCCAGCGGTTGTTGATGTAGTACATGTTGGCGCGCGCGGCCTCCTCGGCGAGGATCTCGCGGGCGGCGCGCTTGGTGCCGACGAAGAGCACGGGCTGTCCAGCGGCGACCACCGACGTGACGAAGCGGGTCGCGTCGATCAGCGACTGCGCGGTCTTCTGCAGGTCGATGATGTGGATGCCATTCTTGGCGCCGTAGATGTACGGGCGCATTTTCGGATTCCAGCGACGGGTCTGGTGACCGAAGTGGACGCCGGCTTCGAGAAGCTCTCGCAGAGAGACGTTGACCATTACTGACCTCATTCAACCGGCATATACCGGCGGTTTCGGGTTGTTACGTCCACCGTCATCGCAGACCCCACCTCCGTTTGGAGGCACCCATGGGCGCGTTGAGACTCGGTGTGCGAATTTGCGCCACGCGTGCGCGGCGGCTGGGGACTAACGCCTGCGGGGCTCGCGAGCAAACCCCGGCAGGCAGTACAGGCTCAGGCACCGGCCTGCGGGCGGGCGGTCTTACCGCAGCACTTCTTCAGCTTCTGGCCGCTGCCACAGGGGCAGGGGTCGTTGCGCTTCAGGCCGTACTCCTCCGCGAAGGCGCGGGCCTCCTCACCCTTGGCGGGCTGGGGCGGCGGCGCGGGCTCGACGGGCGCCTGGGGCAGCCCCACGGTCGCCGCGGCGGGCAGGCCGGCGCTGGGATCGGCCGAGGGGGTCGAGGCGCCGTTGCGTCCGGGTACGTTGATGAGCCCGGCCGGCGCGGCGGCCACGCCCTTCGGGGCGACCCCGCCGAGGGCCTTCTGCAGGTCGCCGCTGGCGAGCTGGCGGGCCATGGACTTGCCGGGGGCCTGGGCGGCGACCTCAGCGGAGTTGGCCTCCATGCGCAGGATGCGGGAGATGACGGCCTCGTCACGGAGGGCGGTCATCATCATGAACATGTTGAAGCCCTCCTTCTTGTACTCGAGCAGCGGGTTTCGCTGGCCGTAGCCGCGCAGGCCGATGCCGTCCCGGAGGCGGTCCATCGCCAGCAGGTGATCCCGCCAGAGGGAGTCGGTGAAGTGCAGCAGGAGCTGACGCTCGACCTGCCGGCAGGCGTCCTCGCCCAGCTCCTTCTCCTTGGCCTCGTAGAGGGCGAGGGCCTCGGCGTACTTGCGCTCGCGGAGCTCGGCCTGGGCGTGGTCACGGATCTCCTCGTCCGTCTCGTCCCACTCGATCATGAAGACCTTCTTGAGCTTCTCGCGCATGCCCTTGACGTCCCACTCCTCCGGGTGGACCCCCTCCATGGCGCAGTCGTCCATGATGTCGTCGACCACCCCCTCCAGCGCGGCCACGGCCATGTCGCGCACGTTCTCGCCCATCAGGGCCTTGCGGCGCAGGTCGTAGACCGTCTGGCGCTGCTGGTTCAGCACGTCGTCGTACTCCAGCAGGTTCTTACGGATGTTGAAGTTGTGGCCCTCGACCTTCTTCTGGGCGTTCTCGATGGACTTGGTGATCCAGCGGTGCTCGATGGGCTCGTCGTCCTCGATGCCCCACTTGTCCATGAAGGCGAGGATCTTGTCCGTGCCGAAGATGCGGAGCAGGTCGTCCTCGAGGGAGAGGAAGAACTTGGAGCTGCCCGGATCACCCTGGCGACCGGAGCGGCCACGGAGCTGGTTGTCGATGCGTCGGGACTCGTGGCGCTCAGTGCCGATGATGCGCAGGCCGCCGGCCGCCAGCACCTCCTGACGCTCCGCCTCACACTGGACGAGCAGCTCCTCCCGATAGGCCGCGTACTCCTCGGGCTGGGTCTCGGGATCGAACTTGTCCTTGCCCATCTCCTCGGGGTTGCCGCCGAGCTTGATGTCGGTTCCGCGACCCGCCATGTTGGTGGAGATGGTCACTGAGCGGAGGCGACCGGCCTGGGCCACGATGTGGCTCTCCCGCTCATGCTGCTTGGCGTTCAGGGTCTCGTGGGGGATCTCGCTGCGGCGGAGCATGCGGGAGACGATCTCGGACTTCTCGACGCTGGTGGTGCCGACCAGCACCGGCTGGCCGCGCTTGTGGGCGTCGAGGATGTCCTGGAGGACGAACTTGTACTTCTCCTCCTGGGTCCGGTACACGATGTCGTGATCGTCGTCCCGGGCGATGGGCCGGTTGGTGGGGATCACGATGCAGTCGAGATCGTAGATGTTGGCGAACTCGGCGGCCTCGGTCTCGGCCGTTCCGGTCATGCCCGAGAGGGTCTCGTACATGCGGAAGTAGTTCTGGAAGGTGATGGTCGCGTAGGTCTGCGACTCC
>Ga0316204_10001848_pt1 | contig 53093 bp, 64 predicted proteins | sample 6monrhotite_MG_2_FD_205661 | JGI IMG/M metagenome (GOLD analysis project Ga0316204, IMG submission 205661) | Microbial mat bacterial communities from mineral coupon in-situ incubated in ocean water Damariscotta River, Maine, United States -... | ecosystem: Environmental > Aquatic > Marine >... | reverse complement strand
ATTTCCTCCACACTTAAAAAGTGAAGTTAGAAATATAGCTCAAAAACAAGCTAAACATAAGTAGAATCAGATAGATGCTCTAATGGCTTCCATTAGAATTTTAGGGCTATTGGAAAATCTCGGTTAATGAGAAAGCGGTCCGTCTTTCCACTGCGCAAATGTGCAGCATTCTAGAAACAGCGATAGACGAACTTAAGTCTCGCCCACTTTCAGCTCAACCCGTTACACTCAAAACCATGGTAAACGTTGGCGTGGCAGCATTAGAAATGGAAGTTCACCTGCCAGCCAGCACAGCTACGTTCGATAAATGAACTTCCATATTGCCACCAATACGCGTTTATTATTGTTAAGTGAATTACCCATAAATCACCCATAAATTGCCATGCCAAAACATACAACCCCCGACCATGCGCGACTAGATCGCGTCGTAGCTGAAGCACGCAGACAGAGTGATTCACGCGAGGCAGGATATCGCGAACGAGCTCTTAAACTTTATCCGTGGATATGTGGCAGATGCGCACGTGAATTTTCTGGTGCGCGCCTGCGCGAATTAACAGTCCATCACAAAGACCACAATCATGACAACAACCCAGCCGATGGTAGCAACTGGGAATTGCTATGTCTGTATTGCCACGATAACGAACATTCACGCGTATTGGATGAAGCCGTGCGCAAGCGAGGGAGTGATGGCATGACGGCAGCAACCCACAATCCCTTCGCTGGCTTGCAATCGCTACTCAAAAAATAACGCGTCTCTGTCAGTATGAATCCCGAGCACTTGCAACTGTTAGTCACCCGCGAAATGCCGTTTGGTAAATACAAAGGACGTCTAATCGCCGACCTGCCAGGTAATTACCTCAACTGGTTTGCGCGTAAAGGCTTTCCGCCCGGACAGATAGGTTTACTGTTGGCATTGATGCAAGAATTAGATCATAACGGGCTGTCTGAATTGCTAGATCCGCTTAGGAAGCGATAAATCATAGAGGCCTCATTTATTATGCAAGCTCGCCCCAATTATTTATCTGCCTATCCTCTTGCACTGACAGCGCAAGTGCATCAGTTAATCAAACAAAACCAGCTTGCCGATATCTTGCTGCGGCAATATCCACTCGCTCACTCGGTGCGCACCGACAAAGCACTGTATGACTATGTGCTAGAGCTGAAAAATACATATTTGCGTAACGTAAGTCAGCTAAGCAAAGTAGCGTTCGACAACAAACTGCATGTCATCAAAAATGCACTCGGCATGCACACCACAGTGTCACGTGTGCAAGGCGCAAAGCTCAAGACGAAACGTGAAATTCGAGTAGCTTCTATATTTAAAGAGATGCCGCCGCAGTTTTTGCGCATGATAGTGGTGCATGAGCTGGCGCATATGAAAGAAAATTCGCATGGCAAAGCCTTCTATCAACTATGCCAACATATGGAAGCAGAATATACGCAGCTAGAATTTGACCTGCGTATTTATCTGACCTATTTGGATGCAGGTGGAAAAGCTTTGTGGACAGGGAATGGCATTTAAGTCAGAAGAGGCACTTGTTTACCAGCTATCTCTGTGTTGCAATTACAGCCTTATAGCTAATTTCAATTAAAGAGAATTGATGAAAAAGGATTCCACTGCAACACCTGTTAATACAAAATTTCGCATAGATAAATGGCTATGGGCGGCGCGATTTTTTAAAACCCGGGCGATTGCTGTTGATGCGGTTGAATCAGGCAAGGTGTTGGTAAACGATTTGCGTATAAAACCTGCGAAGGCCATTGCGATAGGCGACCTCGCCTGTATTCGTCTTGGCCCCTATCTGTTTGAGGTAGAGATACTTGCTTTGTCAGATAAACGTGGCCCTGCCACTCAGGCGCAAAAGTTGTACCGCGAAACAGAAGAGGGGCGAGTGAAGCGTGAGGCGCTTGCCGCAGAGATTAAGGCGCAACCCAAGCCATCAGAACTTAAAGGCCGTCCGACTAAGCGAGACCGGCGTGATATTGAGCGTTTCAAGGTTGGGGCTTGGTAAGGAACTACTGTCTAGGCGAGATATTCTTTAATTCGGAAGGTTTGCCAAACAGCCAGCCCTGTCCAAAATTACAACCGAGATCGAAAAGTGTTTTGCGCACGTCTTCCGTTTCAATACCTTCTGCGACTACATCCATGCCAAGCGAATGCGCAAGCTTGATTGATGAGCTTACGATTTCCCAACTATGTGCCGAAGTTAGCATCGTGCTGGTAAAAGAACGATCTATCTTCATGGTGCCTATTGGATAGCGATTCAACGTGTCCAAAGAAGAGTGTCCTGTTCCAAAGTCATCAATAGCAAGCGAGCTACCCAATTCGGTTAACTGATTAAGTAGCTTTAGAGCTATATCTGGATCGTTAATGATGACGGTTTCAGTAAGTTCCAGCTTTAACTCCGTCGTTGGCATCTGGTATTGGGCGAGGGTCGATTTAACTTCGTCAATAAAGCTGTCGCCGGTCAGTTGTGAAGGTGACATATTGACGCTGACAAACGGCAATGCAAAATTGGTTGATTTGCGTAAAGTCGGCCAGTCGCGGCAAGAGCGTGCCAGTGTCCATAATCCGAGTTCGCGTATTAAACCCGTTTGTTCGGCTAGCCATAAAAAATCGAGAGGGGGAATCAAGCCGTCGCGAGGGTGACGCCAACGAATTAACGCTTCATATCCGGCGACTTGTCCGGTAGACAATGCGCAGATAGGTTGGTAAAACATTTCAAATTCGTCTTTGTTTAGCGCGTGCTTGATATCGCTTGCCATGGTTAACTTCTGGGTGGCTTCACCTCGAATGGCATCATTTTTGGTGGAAATTTCTGTTGTGCTCACGGCTTGGCCGTTAGCAAGAGGGTCCGACACGCCATGCTTGTTGTGATAGCGATCTAAAATGGTCAATAGCAAATGTCGAACGATGGGATCTGTTTTTTCCAGTAACTCGTTGACTAGCCCGCGAGAAATGGGAATAAGTACTACATCTCCAAGCGCTCTAGCAGTTGCGGTGCGCGGCTGATGGTCTATTAATGCCACTTCGCCAAAAAGACCTCCAGCGCTAAGCTGATTGATTTGCTTCTCCATGCCATTAATGCCCATGCAAATTTCAATAGTGCCATCTTCGATCAAGTAAGCACAATCACCTACGTCTCCCTCTTGGAAGATAACTTCGGATATTCCATAAATTTGACGATTGAGACTGTTTAGCATAGTTGAATGTGTTTCTGATTAGCTGTCTATATCGATCAATGGTGTATTTGTCGCGCACAAATATTCTATACATTAAGATAATGGATGGACAGTTTAAGCAGCAAGCTCCTTAAATGCTAGACTACTTCAAAAGTGGCAGCAGGGTGTTACAATTTAATCACAGTGAATAACGAAATGGCCTTCGATTTATGACCTCTACTTCTATCAAGTCTGTCCTTGTTGTTGATGATAGCCGTCTTGCGCGGATGTTAATTAGCAAATATGTTTTGAGTGTTCATCCGCACTGGCTGATTAGTGAAGCAAGCAGCGGACAGGAAGCGTTGGAAAAAGCTAAATTGGAAAACCCGAATTACATCACCATGGATTACAACATGGAAGGGATGACAGGGGCAGAAGCCGCACAGCAAATATTGGAATACGCACCGCAAACGATTATCGCTCTGTTTACAGCAAATATTCAATCCAGAACGAAAATCCAAGCCGAAGAATTAGGTATTCACTTTGTAGGCAAGCCAGTTAATGAGCAGACTGTTCAGCAGGCACTTGACTATTTTGCTAGCCGAGCATGAATAAACTCAGCGAAATGCAGAGCGATGCTCTGCTAGAAATATTTAATGTTGGCGTAGGGAATGCAGCCAACAGCATGAGTCAGCTAATCAATGAAGAAATACAACTCTCTGTTCCCAAGCTGCAAGTCGTATTAAAGGATCATGCCGAGGTCATTAGTGCGTTTATTCGAAGTCAGCGTATTTGCGCCGTCTCGCAGAACTTTAGCGGCCCGCTAAATGCACGTGCTTTTCTGGTTTTCCCTGAGGGCAAGACCCATGAAATCGTGCGGCGTATGCTGGGAGAAATGGTTAGCGCAGAAGAATTGAATACGATGGAGGAAGAGGCGCTTAGCGAGATCGGTAATATCGTTTTGAATGCATGTATCGGTTCAATGTCCGAAATGTTACAGGCAGACTTTAGCAGCTCACAGCCGTTTTACCATCTGGGAACCGCAAATAGTATTTTGACTTCAAGTCAAACTGACGATGATCAATTTATGTTGCTTTTGCATATTGATTTTTCTATGCCGAAAGAAAAAATTGATGGCTATCTGATATTTTTGCTCAGTATGCAATCGTTTAATGAGCTAATTAAGAAAATAGACTTATTTTTATCGCAGATATGAATACCTTATCGAGTATTTGTCGCCCGTTCAGTCCAACTGAACTGCAACTAAAAGCATGTACCGCTGCAGCCGATAAACTGAATGTAGGTATTGCTATTATTGATAGTCATGGCTGTATTTTTTTTTGGAACCAATGGCTTAAAGAGAAATCTGGCTTGTGTTGCGATGAGGCGAGTGATAATGATTTTTTAACTATCTTTCCCGAGTTGAAAAATAGTCGCTTAGCTCAGGTGATATCAGATGCGATTAAACACGGTTTACCGTCACTGCTATCTCAGTCACTCAATAAATCGCCGTTGCCTTTGTATGAAAATCTGGCTGACCGTAGTCAGCGTGTACAGCAAACAATATATGTCACTCCGCTAGAGTTTCAGGATGAAGAGCGTTTTTGTCTGATTCAGGTTAATGATGTCAGCATCGCTGTCAAAAAAGAACGTCTGCTACGCGAGCAGGCTGAAATTCTGCGTGACTTTGCATTTATCGACAGCCTTACAGGTGTTGCTAATCGAAGAAAGCTAGATGAATATCTGGCGGATGAATTCAAACGTGCAGCAAGAAGTAATTCGCCTATATCTGTGATAATGGCAGATGTCGACAATTTTAAGCAATTTAATGACTTTTATGGGCATTCAAATGGTGATTTTTGTTTGCAGCGGGTTGCTAACGCGATCAAAGCGATTTTAAACAGGCCAGCAGATTTGGTGGCGCGCTATGGGGGAGAAGAGTTTGTCATTGTTCTACCGGATACTTCGTCTGGTGGGGCCAGTGTACTTGCTGAAGAAATTCGTAGTCATGTTGAAAGTCTTGCTATTCCCCATGAGTCTTCTTCGCTGGGAAGTCATGTTACTTTGAGTCTAGGCGTTAGTAATGCCCAAACCTATGTAAACACCTCCGTTAACAAGCTATTAAACCAAGCAGATCAAGCACTCTATCAAGCGAAAACAAAAGGCCGTAATCAGGTTGTGACTTTTCAAGAGTAGGCTGGCTAGCAAGCTGCTCTCATCATGCCCAAACTGGATACGATGCTGTTGCCGCTCTTGCCCAAAACAAATTTTTCAGCCCTGTCTTGGGCTACCGTGTGCAGTTAGCTAATAAATCATCGTTGTGCCATAAGCTACTTAGCAATATTTTCTTTCCATCTTGTTTTCCATGGTTTTTAATTTCAGAGAGAAGGTAAAACTTGTAAATGACTTGTTAAACCCAACACTCGCGGCTGGATACAAGCACCTGAAATTTTACCCTTCCCCGTCAATGGCTATTTAGCGTAATATTCTGTAACGATATTACGTAACAGAGAGGCATGCAGATGTTCCAGATACGAGTTCACGGTCGCGGTGGTCAAGGTGTTGTAACGGCTACCGAGATGTTATCAGTCGCAGCGTTTGAAGAAGGTCGTCATGCGCAGGCCTTTCCTAGTTTTGGTTCTGAACGTACAGGCGCACCGGTGGTAGCGTTCTGCCGCATCGATGATAAAGAAATTCGTTTACGCGAACCTATCATGGAGCCAGATGCACTCATTATTCAAGACCCTACTCTGCTACATCAAATTGATGTGTTTGCAGGCCTCAAGCCGGATGGTTATGTGTTGCTCAACACCCACCATAGCTTTGAAACTCTCGGACTAACTGACATCCTCAAGGGCCGCAAGGCTGAACGTTTTTGCACTCTTCCTGCTACCGAATTAGGTCTTAAATACATCGGTCGTCCTATTCCTAATGTGTCACTTATCGCCGGCTTTGCAGCGCTTTCCGATACCATCAAATTGGAATCCGTGATTAAGGCGATCAATGAAAAATTTTCCAGCAAAATTGCCGAAGGCAATATCGCCGCTGCAACAGCTGCCTATAAATTAGTAAAAGAAATGATGCAGGAGACCGCTCATGCTTAAGCAAACTGAAGGCAGTAAAGCCGTCGCCGAAGCCATCGCGCTATGCCGTCCTGAGGTTATCTGCGCTTACCCAATTTCACCTCAGACTCACATTGTCGAGGCCTTGGGTAAGATGGTGAAAGCTGGCAAGTTAACACCTTGCGAATTTATCAATGTGGAATCGGAATTCGCCGCCATGTCAGTCGCTATCGGTTCTTCGGCTGCGGGTGCGCGCTCATATACGGCTACGGCCTCGCAAGGCTTATTGTTCATGGTTGAGGCGGTGTACAACGCCTCCGGCTTAGGTCTGCCCATCGTTATGACGGTGGCCAATCGTGCCATTGGCGCGCCGATCAACATTTGGAACGACCATTCTGATTCACTCTCGCAACGCGATTCCGGCTGGATGCAGCTGTTTGCAGAAACCAATCAAGAGGCGGTTGATTTACATATTCAAGCCTTCCGTTTGGCTGAAGAGCTTTCCATGCCTATTATGGTATGTATGGACGGCTTCATACTTACCCATGCTTTTGAACGCGTAGATATCCCCGAACAAGAACAAGTCGATGCCTATTTACCACCGTTCGACCCACGCCAAGTACTTGATCCAGCCGAGCCGATTTCCATAGGCGCAATGGTCGGCCCTGAAGCTTTTATGGAGGTGAAGTATTTAGCGCATGCCAAACAAATGCAGGCCTTAGAGCGAATTCCGCAACTAGCGGCTGAGTTTAAACAAATCTTCGGGCGCGACAGCGGCGGGCTGGTGCGCACATATCGTAGCGAAGATGCTGAGACCATCATCATTGCCATGGGCTCGGTGCTTGGCACCATCAAAGACACCGTAGATGAAATGCGTGATGAAGGCCATAAAATCGGCGTGCTAGGCATCATCAGCTATCGACCATTCCCACTTGAACAAGTACGTGCCGCACTGCTGAATTGCAAACGCTTCCTCGTGCTAGAAAAAAGTCTTGCGGTTGGCATGGGCGGCATTGTTGCTACCGATGTACGTATGGCTGTCAGCGGCACGGGGCTTAAAGGTTTCACCGCCATCGCCGGGCTGGGTGGCCGAGCCATCCCCAAAGCATCGTTGCACAAACTCTTTAGGCTCGCAGAGAAGGATGACTTGCCACCTGTCAGCTTCGTCGATCTCGATTGGGATGCGGTTAACAAACAACTCGAACGAGAACGTGAAAACCGCCATTCCGGACCAATTGCCGAAAATATCCTGCATGACAAAGGCATTGCCTCAGCAGCGAAGTTTGGTTAAGGCAACTCGCAAATTAATTGCGCAGTTACAAATTATTTTAGGGGGCCTCTATAAATTCTAAATACTAAGCGAGACAAGGCGCGAGTAAAAAATTGCGACGACACATATGTTTGATATGTTAGAAGTGATTTTTTGTGAGCAACGCAGTATCGCGACGGAGTTTGGATTTATAGCGGCTCCCTTAAGCACCTTAGTCTGACCTATTAGGAGCAGCAATATGAGTTTTCAAACTATCAAGTTTTACCAAACCGGCACCTTCACAGTTGGTAACCGCTTGCTTGCACCGGATGAGCGCAGTGTGCAGGCCGATGTGCAACGCAGCAACTCAATTAACTCAGGGCATCGCGCTTGTCAGGGTTGTGGTGAAGCCCTCGGTGCGCGCTATGCTATCGACGCGGCAATGGCTGAAAGCAAGGGGCAATTAATCGCCGCGAATGCCACGGGTTGCCTAGAAGTGTTTTCTACACCTTATCCTGAATCGTCTTGGCAAGTGCCGTGGATACACTCTTTATTTGGTAACGCTCCTGCGGTTGCCACCGGCATTGCAGCGGCAATGAAGGTAAAGGGTAAACCTGAGGTGCGTGTGGTCGCTCAAGGTGGTGATGGTGGCACGACTGATATCGGTTTCGGTTGCTTGTCTGGCATGTTTGAACGTAATGATGATGTGCTGTACATCTGCTACGACAATGAAGCGTATATGAACACTGGCGTGCAACGCTCCAGCGCCACACCACCATCTGCACGCACGGCGACAACGATGCCGGTCGGTGCCGAGCCTGGCAATGTGTTCGGACAAGGTAAGAATGTGCCGGAAATTGCCATGGCACATAATATTCCCTATGTTGCCACGGCGACCGTGGCAGATCTGCGCGACCTCGAATACAAAGTACGCAAAGCCATGCAAATGCGCGGTGCACGTTATATCCAAATATTCGTCCCCTGTCCCTTAGGATGGGGAACCGCGCCCCACGACACTATTCTCATGGCGAGGTTAGCTAAGGAAAGTGGCATGTTTCCAGTATTCGAAGCCGAGCACGGCGAAGTTTGCAATGTTTTGAAAATTCGTCACCAAGTGCCAATTGAAGACTATCTGAAACCCCAAAAACGCTTTGCGCATTTATTCGGCAAGCATGGTCATCCCGATATGATAGAGCGCCTTCAAGGTATTGCTGATCGTAACATTCGTAAATATGGCTTGTTGGAAGAGGGAGTTAATTAATATGCCAAACAAACCATTTGCCATCACACTAAAGCCCGGCACATCACTCGCCAACCTAACCGGCACATGGCGCACCGAGCGGCCCTTATATTTGGATCGTCTTCCCCCGTGCAATAACGCTTGCCCAGCAGGAGAAAATATTCAAGCTTGGCTATTTCATGCTGAATCTGGCGACTACGAGCAAGCATGGCGTGTGTTGGTAGAAAATAATCCCTTGCCCGCTGTCATGGGGCGAGTGTGTTACCACCCTTGCGAAGGCGCTTGTAATCGCAATCAACTAGATAGCGCCGTTGGGATCAACTCAGTGGAACGCTTTCTTGGTGATGAGGCGCTCAAACAAGACTGGAAATTCGCAGCACCCGCCAGTGCTTCCGGTAAAAAAGTGCTGGTCGTTGGGGCAGGGCCATCCGGCTTATCTGCTGCCTATCATCTAGCCCGTCTTGGGCACGCGGTTGAAATTCATGAGGCAGGCCCTTTGGCTGGCGGCATGATGCGCTTCGGCATTCCAAAATATCGTTTACCACGCGAAGTGCTGGATGCCGAAGTACAAAGGATTTTAGATCTCGGCATCACCCTCAAATTTGACGCTAAAGTGGATAGCATCCAACAGAGCATGCTAGAAGGAAAATTTGATGCGGCATTCCTAGCAGTCGGCGCACACATAGGTAAACGTACTTTCATCCCCGCTGGCGATGCCACCAAGATCGTAGATGCCGTTTCAGTGCTACGCTCAATGGAAGGTGAAGACAAACCAATGTTGGGTCGGCGCGTAATTGTGTACGGCGGTGGCAACACCGCTATTGACGTTGCGCGTACGGCCAAACGTCTGGGTGCAAGCGAAGCCATCATCGTCTATCGTCGCACCCGCGACAAAATGCCCGCACATGACTTCGAAGTGGAAGAAGCATTGCAAGAAGGTGTGATGGTCAAATGGCTGTCCACCATCAAGCAAGCAGGCGAGGGCGAGATTACCATCGAAAAAATGGCTCTCGATGACAACGGCTATCCGCAAGCAACCGGTGAATATGAAACACTCGCCGCCGACTCGGTGGTGTTGGCGCTGGGGCAAGATGTTGATTTGAGTCTGCTTGAAGGCGTACCGGGCTTGGAAATGAAAGATGGTACGGTGCAAGTCTCCGCGAATATGATGACAGGCCACCCCGGAATTTTCGCTGGTGGCGACATGGTGCCCTCGGAACGCACGGTCACCGTCGCCGTCGGTCACGGCAAAAAAGCCGCTTTCAACATCGACTCTTGGTTGCGCGGCTCAAGCTACACAGCGGAAGCCAAACACGAGTTAGCTGACTATAAAAACCTCAACACCTGGTATTACTCCGACGCGCCCAAGACGGTGCGCCCAGTGCTAGACATCATTCGCCGCCAAACCAGCTTCGACGAAGTGCAAGGCGGACTAGATGAAAGCAACGCCTTATTTGAAGCGCGCCGCTGCCTGTCCTGCGGCAACTGTTTTGAATGCGACAATTGCTACGGTGTCTGTCCCGACAATGCCATCATCAAACTCGGCCCCGGCAAACGCTTTGAATTTAAATACGACTACTGTAAAGGCTGCGGCCTATGCGTAGCCGAGTGTCCGTGCGGCGCGATTAAAATGGTGGCGGAGGAGACTTAATTAGAAAAGAGATGTTGTTAGCTATACTTAATCAATTAACATCCTCACCCTGCTCATGACCAAAGTCGCCCCAAGCAAAGCTGAAACTGCACCTCTGCCTCTCTTTGATGGATTGACACTGGAGTATGTTTTTGTGCCGACCAACGCGGAGGAATTTGCTTCCGCGAGTGCGGAAATTATGGCGGCAGGGGTGGCAGGCTTTGATACCGAATCCAAACCGACGTTTGTCACCGGCGAGATTAGCGAAGGGCCGCATGTGGTGCAGTTTGCTCTGCGTGATAAGGCGTTTCTATTTCAAGTGCATCGAACTGAGTGTCGGCCTTTTTTGATTGAATTGCTGCAATCAGAAAAGTTACTCAAGGCGGGCTTTGGACTGCAATCAGATAGTGGACAAATCCATGCCAAGTTCGGCGTGCATTTGGGCGCGGTGCTCGATCTTAATCGAGTGTTTAGCCAGGATGGCTACAATAAGTCGATGGGCGTGAGGGCAGCGGTGGGCTTGCTGTTTCAGCGCCGCTTTCCCAAGTCAAAAAAGATCACTACCTCGAATTGGTCACAAGCCCAACTCACGCCACAGCAATTGCTCTACGCGGCAAACGATGCTTATGCGGCATTGAAAGTGCTGGAAGCGCTTAATCGGCCTTTGCATGAACTGCCGATTACAGGGCTGGGTGAGATTAGGGAAACTCTTTAAGGCCACACGACATCTAAATCAGCACTGATAGATTATTTCCCGCAGGCGATTTTCCAGAATAGAAAATCGGCACTGCCTTTGGTGACTAGCTCCCATTTATTGCTTCTGCCGTCACTGGACACTTCATCGCCTTTTCCCATGTGGTCAGCATGATATTCAACTTCTAGCGTTCGGTAGAGTTTGCTTCTACAGTCATACTCTGCCCGATGTTTGACGGATAAATATTTTTCTTCTTTTCCTTGAGGGGCTTTTAGATCGAACAATTCCCATAGTTCAACTACGTTGTCATCTTTGCTTATAGTGAAAGGATTGGCGTAGATTGTCATGGCCTTGCTTTCACCTATTTTGCTCCAGCCGGCGTCAGGGGTGCAGACTTTATCAAATAGAGTTTTGTCAGCGCTTTCTTGAGGAATTTTTTTCCAGCCTTCTTCGTTGGACTCCGCATACAACTGTTTGCCTTCTCCGGTTTTTCCAGTGTGTAGGGAGTAGGCAAGTATTCGATATTTTTCGCCTCTACAGTTGTATTCATATTGTGACAGCATCGATTGAAATTGTTTGCCGTCAAAATGTTTAGGGGTTTTGTAGCTAGACATTAACCATAAGGCCTTGCCGCGCCTTGAATCATCAATCAAGCTGGGGTTGACGTAGGTGATTTGGATACTGTTACGATCAATTTCTATCCATTTCGCCTGCGCACTGTTGCTCATAGCAAATAGGCCTAATAGCAAGATGCCATAATACGAAGAGCGCACTTTAACTGATTGTTTAATGAAGTTATTTATGTTCATTGTAACTTTGATCAGTAGTTGACTTTTCTTGATTTAAGATCAAGCGCTCGTTGGTATAACTCGTTTTTATTCGCGCCAGTAATTTTTACAGCTAATTGTACCGCCTGCTTGAGGGCTAGGTCTTCTAGCAATATCGACAAGGTTTTTTCTACTTCGCTACTCAAGCCTTCCGGCTTGGCTTCTGCGCCTGATACCAGCAGTACAAATTCGCCACGTTGATTATTGGGATCGCTCTTTAGCCAGTCCATAGCGTCAGCTAAGCGGCAGCGATGGATATTTTCAAACAGTTTGGTAACTTCGCGTGCGAGTACGATTTCACGTTCATCGCCAAAAACGGTGTGCAAGTCTGCGACGCTTTCTAAAATGCGATGCGGGGCTTCATAGAACACCAAGGTATACGGATGATCTATTAATACTTGCAGCGCGGTGCGTCGTGCGGTGGGTTTGTTGGGCAGAAATCCGTAAAACAGAAAATGCGGTGAAGCTAGGCCAGAAGCTGATAATGCGGCAACTACGGCACTTGCTCCGGGAATTGGAATGACGCGAAAGTTCGCCGCCAGCACTGCCTCGACCAGTACGGCCCCTGGATCGCTAATCGCAGGCGTGCCCGCATCTGTTACCAGTGCTATACTTAAGTCTTGTTGTAACAAGTTAATTATTTTTTCGGCGGCTCCGCGCTCATTGTGCTGATGCAGTGCAATGAGTCGCTTAGCGCTAATTCCGTAGTGATTGAGTAGGTGTGAAGTGTTGCGTGTATCCTCAGCGCCCACTACATCTGCCGAGGTCAGCGTATCTAATGCACGCAAGCTGATATCACGTAAGTTTCCAATCGGTGTCGCGACTACATATAATGCGCACTCTAATTTTTGTTTTTGGCCACTATGCAACGTTATTTCCTCAGGATTCTATTTCTGGCCGCACTATACGTTAGCGCCAGTGCCAATGCCACTCCCGATGAATTTGGGGTGGATACGATTGATGTTACTTCTGATCTGCCAACCCATAGTATACCGATGGATCGGACTGCTTATATTGAACCGCTTCCAAATAATCCGGCGCCACACATTGCGCTAATACTACCGCTTGAATCTCCCGCATTCGCAGAGGTTGCCGAGGTCGTTCACCAAGGTTTTATTGCTGCTGCGACCGTGCAGCAAGGCTTACCAGTGAGGATATATCCTTGCAGCGACGAAGCTAGTGAGGTTGTGTCTTTGTATCAGCATGCTGTAGCTAATGGCGCTTTAGCTGTGGTCGGGCCAATTACGCGTAACGGTGTTAGCACACTCGCCGAGTATCCTAACATTTCAGTTCCTACTTTGGCGCTCAATACGGCTGAAACACTCAGCAACTCTTACAATTTTTACTATTTCGGACTTTCTGTTGAGAATGAGGCGCGCCAGATTGCCCACCTCGCAGCCGCTGCCGGATTACACGATGCAACTGTAATCAATACGGGTACTGTCATTTCTCAACGCCTTGCGGCAGCGTTTACAGAAGAGTGGCTGCTTAGCGGTGGCGTTATCAATGCCCAAGTTCATTTTGATGGCGACTTCTCCGTGTTGACTAATCTGCCAGTTGCTCCTTGGCCAGAGGGAATGGAGCCACAGCCCGCATCTGCCGTTTCTGACACGGGCGAGCCGCTGCCACCAACACGTCCAATTCTTCCGCCGATTGCTCCCGGCAATATAGTTTTTTTGGCTGCCGCACATAATAAAGCACGTTTAATCCGGCCCTATTTAAATCCCTCGATACCCGTGTATGGAACTTCACAGCTATTCATCGGCAATGCAAATAAATTAGATAGTTATGATCTTAATGATGTGCGTTTCGTGGACATGCCTTGGTTGTTGCAACCAGATCATCCCGCCGTGATGATCTACCCTCGCGCCGACACGCCGCTTAGCCCTGAAATGGATCGTTTTTACGCATTAGGTATTGATGCTTATCGCCTCGTTTATAAGTTGCTTTACGATCATGCCGGCAACAACTCTGCTTTAGATGGAGTTACTGGCCGGATTGTTTTAGATCGGCAGCAGTTTCAACGTGAGGGTATCCCCGCTTATTTTAGACAGGGACTCGGACTCACACCCGAAATGCTGTATGCACTTAACACGGCAAAAGCCCAAGCCAAGGCTGAGGCGGCGGCAGCGGCTTCTGCGCCAAAATCAATTGAACCAGAAAACGCCGTTCCGCCACCTGCACAATGAAACTAGGCGTTCAGGCTGAGGATGTTGCTGCCCGATACTTGCAGCAACGCGGCCTGAAGCTAGTTTGCCGTAACTATCGTAGCTGCTTCGGTGAGATTGATTTAATTCTGCGCGACGGGGATGTGTTGGTGTTTGTTGAAGTGCGAATGCGCAGTAGCCAGCAGTTTGGTGGCGCTGCGGTCAGCATTGATTTGCGTAAGCAAACGAAAATAATACGCACCGCGCAGTATTACCTCGCTACGCTTTCACATATTCCAGCGTGCCGCTTCGATGCGGTTTTGATTGCTGCGCAAATCCCAAACGCTGTTCAAGCACAAGATTCATTGTTTGCGTTTCAGAATGCGAACATTGAATGGCTCAAGAATGCCTTCGAGGCCTGAATCGGGTAATATTCGTTATCACGTAATTTTTATTAGGCATTAACTTTATGACTCTTACCAGCAGAATCAGTAAGCACTTTGACGACAGCGCGCAAATTAAATTGCAGAGCAAGGAAGTCTTAGCCCAGCCCATCTCTGAAGCAGCGCAAGCAATCGTTAGCTGTCTACTAAGCGACGGTAAAATTTTGGCTTGCGGCAATGGCGGCTCTGCTGCTGATTGCCAACACTTCGCTGCTGAATTAGTGAACCGCTTTGAAGTCGAACGCCCAGGCTTGCCGGCGATTGCACTGACCACGGATAGCTCCATACTCACCTCCATCGCTAATGATTATGATTACAAGCTAATATTTTCTAAGCAGGTTCGAGCCCTTGGCATGGCAGAGGATGTGTTAATTGCAATTTCCACTAGCGGCAATTCGGCAAACGTCGTTGAAGCAATTCACGCTGCGCATGAACGCGGTATGGTTGTTGTTGCCCTAACCGGGCGTGATGGTGGAAATATGGGAGCGGTGCTGGCACCCGGAGATTTTCATATTTGCGTCCCTGCTCAAAATACGGCACGCATTCAAGAGGTGCATTTATTGGCCCTGCATTGTCTGTGTGATGTAATCGACCATTTATTATTAGGGGGAGAGTAATGCGGTTTACGGCTTATTTATTTCTTGCTACCGTCCTCGTGGCGATACAAGGTTGTGCAGGTTCTTCAACTAGAACCTTCACTAGTGCCGGTGAGAACTCGGCTGGCATCTACTCTGTTGGTATGCAGACTATTGATACCGATATCGAAGCCATCGCCTCAGCGCGTATTCTTCGCAAATACAAAGGCTCGCATATAACGATCACCAGCTATAATCGCCGCGTGCTGGTTATTGGAGAAGCCCCAAATCAAGGTACTAAAACTGGCGTAGAGCATATTATTCGTGCGGTACCTAATGTTCAGGAAATTACTAATGAGATTTCTGTAGGCGTTTTGTCCAACTCAAAGATACTTCGTTCTGATGCTCGCATCACGCGCAAGATAAAGTATTACATCCGCAAAAATAAAACTATTAATGCTGGAGTCATAAAAATCGCAACCATTAAAGGCGTAGTGTATTTATTGGGCCTAGTAACTCATGCCGAGGCAAATGCTGCATCAGAAATTGCCAGTACCACGCCTCGGGTAACTAAAGTCATTCGTGCTTTTGCCTATATTGACTAATATGTATGCCCCACCTGTTTTCGAAAGCAAAATTTGCGAGGCATCTACACTTGCCGCGCAAATAGCTCAGCTACCGCGCCCATTGGTATTCACCAACGGCTGCTTTGATGTATTGCATCGCGGGCATGTGACTTATCTGGCTCAAGCTCGTGCACTAGGAGCTTCTCTCATTTTGGGGGTGAATAGCGACGCATCAGTTAAGCGATTGGGCAAAGGTGATGATCGCCCGATCAACCTCGAAGAAGATCGGATGGCTGTGCTTGCAGCTTTAGAGTCGGTGAGCTTGGTTATGCTTTTTGAAGAAGACACACCGTTAAATCTAATTCTTGCCAGCAAACCGGATGTCTTGGTCAAAGGCGGTGATTGGAAATCAGAAAACATTGTTGGCAGTACAGAGGTATTAGCCTGGGGCGGCAGTGTACATAGCATTCCCTTTCTGCACGAGCGCTCAACCACGGCTTTGCTAAAGAAAATTCGCAGTCTCTAAGCTTCAATCCACAACTTTCGAGTTGTTGCCTGTGGCAGACGCTTGCGTAAGCAAGCATTCAGAGCTGAATTCCTTAAGTGTCAGTACATTCAGCAGGGAAAAGGCAAAAAAAACTTCACGAAATATTACTTAGTAGAATTCGCTTCTGAATGAGTATCATTATCTCGCGACACCCAAGATGCAACCAAGATCCCTGCCTCGTAAAGCAACCATAGGGGTACGGCCAGCATAAATTGCGATACTACATCGGGTGGGGTGAAAATCGCGCCAGTAACGAATGCGCCGACAACAACATAGGGGCGCACTTCACGCAGCTTGTCAATCGTTACCAACTTCATTTTTACCAAAACCACGACAGCGATTGGTACTTGGAATGTGATTCCAAAAGCAACAAACATACTTAGTACAAAACTTAGGTATTTATCAATGTCAGTCATCACGGCTACCCCATCTGGGGCGCTTGCGGTGATAAATCCGAACACGATTGGAAATACTGCAAAATAGGCAAACGCCATGCCGCTGAAAAACAGTACGAAACTTGTTGCCACCAATGGAAATACCCAGCGTTTTTCATGTGAATACAATCCTGGGGCAATGAAGCGCCAGAACTGATACAAGGTATAAGGCAAGGAGATCAGGAATGCGGCCATCAGTGCTACTTTAAGCGGCACAAAGAACGGTGTAGTGACATCTGTGGCAATCATTTGCCCACCTACAGGTAATCTTGAGAGCATTGGTTGTGCGAGCAAGGCATATAGCTCCCGCGCCCATGGAAAAAGACATATAAATACTAGCAACATCCCAATAATTGAATGAAGTAGGCGTTTGCGCAATTCAAGCAAATGGGCAATAACGTTTTCTTTTGTACTCATTAGTTAATGGGAAGTTTTTGCTGCTCAGGGCTTGGAAATTCTGACGTCACCGATTTTTCGGGTTCTTGAATCTGTTGAGCAACAGTCTGCGCTGTCTGCGATATTGAAGTATTGAGCTGATCTACTTGTTGTGTCAGTTCCGACGATACAAGATTAAGTGCTCGCTCAGTAGACTGGGCTTGTTCTTGAACTTTTTGCTTCATTTCACGTAGTTCGTCCAGTGCCATATCACGCGTCATGTCAGCCTTGATGCCATTTATGTATCGCTGCGCACGGCCCCATAAATGTCCCAAAGTGCGCGCCACTTTAGGGAGTCGTTCAGGGCCGACAACCAACAGCGCGATCAAGGCGATCACGAACATTTCAAAAAAACTAATATCAAACATGGCGGCGAGTTAGCTTCAGACTTTGGTTTGAGCTTTTTCTTTTATTTCACCTTCGATGACTTTGTCATCCTCAGTGACTTGTTGCTGTGGCTCGTCAGCGCTTTTTATACCGTCTTTAAAGCCTTTTACTGCGCCACCTAAATCTGTGCCGATATTGCGTAATTTCTTGGTGCCAAAAACCAAAACTACGACTAACAACACGATCAACCAATGCCAAATACTTAATGAACCCATGATGCGCTCCTTGTCTATTAACTTCTCTTGACCATAGGCGGGATATTGCCGCCGCCAATGATGTGAATATGTAAATGAAATACTTCCTGGCCGCCACCTTTGCCGCTATTGATGACTGTACGGAAGCCGCCATCCAAACCTTGCTCACGGGCCAGCTTGGCAGCTAATACCAGCATTCTACCGAGCAAAGCTGCATGCGATTCTTCAGCTTCCAGCAATGAAGTCAGATGTAGCTTAGGAATCAGCAAAAAGTGGACTGGTGCAACGGGGTTAATGTCGTGAAAGGCGAATATTTCTTCGTCTTCATACACCTTGCGACTGGGAATCTCACCGCGCGAAATTTTGCAAAATAGGCAGTCATCACTCATTTTCGACTCGCTTTCTCAGCTATTCCCGAAACGCCCTCGCGTCGCGCTAGCTCTTGCAAGACATCATCAGCGCTCAAACCCTTTTGGGCTAGCAATATCAGGCTGTGAAACCATAAATCAGCTACTTCATACACCAAATGTTGCTTGTCACCATCTTTGGCAGCCAATAATACTTCACCCGCTTCTTCGATGACTTTCTTTAGTATCGCGTCGTCACCTTTGCTAAATAGCTTGGCGACGTAAGACGACTCAGGCGCAGCTTGTTTGCGAGCCTCTAGGGTTTCGGTCAAACGTTGCAGAATATCGTTATTCATTTTTTATAAATCTCATCGGGTGACTTTAGCACAGCATCAGTTTCCACCCATTGGCCTTGTTCCAATTTGCTAAAAAAGCAACTCGCTCGCCCAGTATGACAAGCAATGCCGCCTTGTTGTTCGATTTGCAGCAAAATCACATCACTGTCGCAATCCAGTCTTATTTCTGACACTTTTTGAATATGCCCAGATTCTTCGCCCTTGTGCCACAACTTCTTGCGTGAGCGTGACCAATAAACGGCTTCGCTAGATTCCGCTGTACGCTTGAGTGCGTCACGATTCATCCACGCTACCATTAGCACACGTCCAGTCACCGAATCTTGTGCGATAGCGGGTACAAGACCGTCATCCGACCACTTTACTTTATTCAGCCAGACTTCACTCATAGTTAACACCTAAACAATTTATTTGTAGTGCTGCGCACATGTTTTACAACCGTATCTCAATACCTTGTTGCGCCATGAAGTGCTTTGCCTGCTGCACGGTATATTCACCAAAGTGAAAAATACTAGCCGCTAGCACTGCATCCGCACCACCCTGTGTCACGCCATCGGTAAGATGTTGCAAATTGCCCACGCCACCACTAGCGATGACGGGGATTTCCAAGGCTTCAGTTACTTCATGCGTCAGTGCTAGGTCAAAGCCACTTTTTTGACCGTCTTTGTCCATGCTGGTCAGCAGAATTTCACCTGCGCCCATAAGTTGCATTTTTTTGGCCCATTCAATGACATCTAGACCCGTTGCTTTGCGCCCTCCGTGGGTAAACACTTCCCACTTGTTCGGTGCGACTTGTTTAGCATCAATGGCAACCACAATACATTGCGAACCATAGCGTGCCGAAGCATCAGCCACCAATTGTGGATTAACGACAGCAGAGGTGTTAATACTTACTTTATCCGCGCCTGCATTGAGTAGATTTCGCACATCCTGCACCTCACGAACGCCACCGCCCACTGTCATTGGTATGAATACTTGCTTAGCCACTTCCTCAATAATGCGGAAGATAATGCCTCGGTCATCTGAACTGGCAGTAATGTCTAGAAAGGTGAGTTCGTCTGCGCCCTGCTCGTCATAACGTTTGGCAATCTCAACCGGATCACCTGCGTCACGCAGTTCGACGAAGCTAACCCCTTTGACTACCCGACCGGCAGTCACATCCAAACATGGAATGATTCGTTTGGCTAGCATTCAATTTTCATCGACAATTCATCTGCTAGCGCTTGCGCAGCACGGAAATCTAAGCTGCCTTCGTAGATGGCTCGCCCCGTAATCGCAGCTGTGATTCCCTCAGTGCGGACAGCGCACAAAGCACGCACATCATCCAAATTGGTAATACCGCCGCTGGCGATTACTGGTACACGCAAAGGCCGTGCTAATTCAACCGTAGCTGGGATGTTCACCCCAGATAGCATGCCATCGCGCCCGATATCGGTATAAACAATTGCCTCTACGCCATATCCTTCAAAGCGTTGTGCTAAATCACCGACATCGTGTCCGGTGAGTTTAGACCAACCATCGACAGCTACTTTGCCATCTTTAGCATCAAGCCCGACAATAATATGCCCAGGGAATGCATCACATGCTTCATGTAAAAAACCCGGCACTTTTACTGCTGCTGTACCTATGATGATGTAGCTCACCCCCATATCCAGATAACGCTCGATGGTTTCAAGGTCACGAATGCCGCCACCTAGCTGCACAGGAATATCATTGCCTACGGATTCAATGATGCTGCGTACTGCCGCCTCATTTTTGGGCTTGCCGGCAAAAGCGCCATTAAGGTCCACTAGGTGCAAGCGCCGCGCGCCTTGCGCCAACCAATGTTCGGCAGTGGCAACTGGGTCTTCAGAAAAAACGGTGGCACCTTCCATCACACCTTGTTTAAGACGTACACAATGACCATCTTTCAAGTCAATGGCGGGAATAATCAGCGTATTAATATCCATGGTTTTATATATCGATTAAACGGGGTTCCAGTTAACAAAATTCTGCAACAGTTGCAAACCTGCCGCAGCACTCTTTTCCGGGTGAAACTGTACTGCAAATAAATTTTGTTTAGCTACTGCACATACGAAAGCTTGTGGATAATCACTGCTGGCTTGTGCAAGGCTTGCGTCGCTTGGCTGAACATAGTAACTGTGCACGAAATAAAAACGTGCACCTTGCTCTATGCCATTCCATAAAACATGATCGCCATGATGTACTTGATTCCATCCCATATGGGGAATCTTGAGTTTGCCGCCATGTTTATCATGCATGCCAGAGGCAAAACGCTTAACTGGCCCCGGTAGTAAACCCAGGCAAGTCGTATCGCCTTCTTCGCTTTGCTCAAACAGCACTTGTAAGCCCATGCAAATTCCAAGAAATGGCTTTCCACCATCAAGTGCATCACGAATGACGCTATCGAGTCCGCGCGAACGAATTTCACGCATGCAATCAGGAGCGGCACCCTGTCCGGGGAAAATAACCCGTTTAGCAGAGGCGATCAATTTTGGATCTCCCGTGACAGCTATTTCGGCGTGAGACGCCACTTTGTGCACAGCTTGATGCACCGAGCGCAAATTCCCCATCCCATAATCTACAACAGCAATATCAACCATGATGAGATTTTACAGCGTTCCCTTGGTAGAAGGCATTACACCTTCCATGCGTTGATCAAACTCCAGCGCCATACGTAGCGCGCGACCAAATGCTTTGAAAACAGTCTCAGCCTGATGATGAGCATTATCACCAGCCAAATTGTCGATATGCAATGTAATCAGAGCATGATTGACAAAACCTTGGAAGAATTCGCGAATAAGGTCAACTTCGAATGCGCCCACATTGGAACGTACAAAATCGACATTAAATACTAAACCGGGACGACCAGAGATATCCAACACCACTCGCGACAAAGCCTCGTCTAAAGGCACATAAGCGTGCCCGTAACGACGCAAGCCTTTCTTGTCGGCGAGAGCCTTGGTGAATGCCTGCCCCAGCGTGATGCCAATATCTTCTACTGTGTGGTGTGCGTCGATATGCAGATCACCCTTGGCGGTGATGTCTAAATCAATTAGACCATGCCGTGCTATTTGATCTAGCATATGTTCAAGAAATGCTAAACCAGTATCCAGTTTAACTTTGCCTGTACCGTCAAGATTTACTTCAACGGAGATCTGCGTTTCCAAGGTGTTACGGGTAACTTGTGCGCTGCGCATGATTTGCCTTATGCAGGTTGGTTAATTGAGTCTTTTAAAGTAGCGATAAACTGCTGATTTTCTTTCGGCGTGCCAACTGTAACACGCAGGCAATTGACTAATGCAGAATGTCCGCCATTTAGGTTCTTGATGAGCACGCCACGCTGCTTCAAGCCTGAAAAAATTTGCGTAGCATTTGCCAAGCGGAAAAGAATGAAATTTGCCGCACTTGGGAAAGCTTTTACACCGTCGATTTCCGCCAATTCATCGAGCAACTTGCTGCGTTCCTGCTTAATACTTTCTGCTTGTGCCAACAATACATCGTGATGTTGAAGTAGCTTTGACGCAATCAACTGCGGAAGAACGCCCACATTATACGGCAAGCGCAGTTTTTCCAACTGTTCTAGCCATACTTTAGCACCCGCTAAAAATCCCAGTCGTAAGCCAGCCATGCCAAGCTTAGAGAAAGTGCGCATCACCAGCAAATTATCGTAGTGCGCCAGATGCGGAATAAAGCTATCGCTAGCAAAGGCGTAATAAGCCTCATCTACAACTACCAGACCGGGCGAAGCCTGAATAATCTGCTTTATTGCCTCGGCATCGAATTGATTTCCAGTCGGGTTGTTTGGATAAGCCAGAAACACCAATGCAGGCTGTTCGCGTTCGATAGCAGCAAGGGTGACCGTTAAATCAAGTGAAAAATCTTCCGCCAATGGAACGCCCACGTAGTCCATCCCCGCGAAAGCCGCGATCATTTTGTACATCACAAAAGACGGCTCAACACTTAATAGTACAGCGCCCGGCTTAGCCAGCGCTAGCGTCAATATTTGAATAATTTCATCGGAACCGTTACCCAATAAGACATCTATGCCGGATGGAAGGCTTACTACCTTGCAAATATCGGCTTTGAGTTGCTGCGCACTGGGATCAGGATAGCGGTTGATGGATGCATCCGCGACAAGGCGCGCAATATCGTCGCGCAGCACTTGAGGCAAGAGATAGGGATTTTCCATCGCGTCTAGCTTGATCATGCCTGAGGCAGGAGGGACGTGATATGCGTGCAGGTCCAATATTTCTTGACGGATCAAACACTCGGGCATAACGGCTTTGCTAAAGGAAGGCATGACTAAATAGTGACTAACTGACTCATATATTCTACCCCAAACACAAATCCCGATTGGCAATATTTATTTGCCTTTACTTATATGTGGGCCTCTATAAATTTAAAATTCTGATGAAACTACTAGCCATCTCACTAAGGCAGCAAGCTGCCAAGTGATTGCTTATAAGCGAGACAAGGTACAGGTAAAAAATTGCGGCGATGCATATTTTCACAGGACAAGTGTATTAAATTAAAGCATTATTTATATTCAATTATTCAATATGTTGGCGTTATGTAATTTGCAGTGGGCATTGCTATCATAGGTGCACATAAAATGCCCCGTTAGAGAAATTTTAATTGTATGCAGTCACAATTGAATACAACATTAAAGATGAAATATACAAATTGCGGGAAAGATAAGGCATAATCCATTTGGGTGCGTCAAGCTTGCAACTTACTGACATGATTAAGTAAACAAGTCGTCTACTATTTCGAAATGAGGTTTGCCATGACCAAAGAAGAAAAACTAAAAGTGATTAGTGAAATAGTATTTGAACTAACGGTGACAAGTAGTTTAAGTTCAGATTTAGATGCGCTACTAGAAAGATTATTCACAATCGTAGGGAAATACAAAGAATTACCTGTTGAGCCGCATGGTGCGGTAGTGTTGCTCAACCCCCGTGGTCGCTATTTTCAGGTCGCACAATATGGCTTGGAAGCAGTTTGGAAATCTGATTTGCAGTGGGATCGAGGATGTTTTGCCAGTGCTAAAATTTCGAACGACAGTTTTGTTGAGTCACTTTGTTTACAATCAGATAGCGAAAACAATAAATTAAAAGTTCCACAATGCTTCTTTTTGCTGCCTTTAACAGTTGATGGGCACGGAATTGGCTACACCGTCCTGTTTTTGCCAACTGACTATGAAGTAACACCCATTCATAAAGAGTTTATGAATGATCTAGCGCGTTCACTTTCGAGTTTAGTAAGTCGTGTATTAACTACTGAAACGCTCAAAATTCGCGAACTAGAACTTGAAGAAGCACGAGCAGACGCAATTCGTAGTTTGGGCGTAGCCTCTGAGTATCGCGATAATGAGACTGGCTTACATATCATGCGCATGACCAATTATGCTCAGGTAATTGCAAAAGCATTAGGCTTGCCAACTGAGCAGCGAGAATTGTTATATGTTGCTGCTCCAATGCATGATGTTGGGAAAATTGGAATTGCAGATGCGGTATTGCTTAAGCCAGGCAAGCTGACTAGTGAAGAGTTTGATGTGATGAAAACGCACACTAATATAGGCGTGACGATTTTGACAGGGAATGATGCTTTGATAGCAGCTGCCCGTGACATTGCAGGCTCGCATCACGAACGTTGGGACGGAAAAGGGTATCCCAATGGTTTGTCAGGAAATAATATTCCAATACTTGCAAGAGTGTGTGCAGTTGCTGATGTATTCGACGCATTAACTTCATCACGCCCTTATAAAAAGGCATGGGCTGTTGAGGATGCTGTCAATTTGGTGGTGTCTGAGTCGGGTGGTTATTTTGATCCGGAAATCGTAGCTGCATTTAATACAGCAATGCCAGAAATACTACGCATTCGCGAATTATACCGGGATGACATAATTGATCCCAAGCAGATATTGAGATTGCCGCCGCTAGAAATGCGTGAAAATGCCTGGATACCTTGGGATGAGAGCCTTAGTGTTGGAATAGATATAATTGATGAGCATCACCGCTACTTGTTCGATTTAATAAATGATTTATTTGAAGTTGTGACCGGAAAGCGCGGAGCAAGAGAAGTCGCGCGAGTAATCAAAGCGCTTGATGCATACGCAAAAGTACATTTCCGCAGCGAAGAACTGATGATGAAGCACTATGACTTCGAAGGAGTAGATCGCCAAGAACATCAGCACCATGCGTTTGAAGCTAAGATAAATGAATTCTATGAGGAGCTATATGCAAATCCCCTCGTTGCTCAGTTCGATGTGTTGTCATATTTACGCGCATGGTTGGTAACCCACATAAAAGTTGAAGATGCACAGCTACGCTCATTGGTAAGCGCGTAAAGAAAAATACTAATGGGGACCTCTATAAATTCAAAGCAAACAAGGTGCGAGTAAAAATTACGACCGAGATTGGATTTATAGAGATTTCCTAATGTTTCCCCATTTGCGTAGAGATACGCTGCATCATGTCTAGTGACAAGTTGACAACATGGTCTAGTATCGGAACAAAATAAGGCAAGGATAACGCCAATGTGGCAAAGCCGACAGTAATGGTGATGGGAAAACCAACCGCGAAAATATTTAATTGAGGTGCACTACGGGTCAATATACCAAGAGCTAGATTGGTAATCATCAAAGCACCAATTAAGGGCATAGCAAGCTGTAGAGCGTGAGAAAAGATAGTAGTTCCCCATTCAGCCACAGTTCGAAAGGCGCCCGCAGAGGGTAGCGAGGTGCTGATAGGAAAGGCCTGGAAACTATCCACCAATGTAGACAGCATATACAAGTGTGCATTCATTGCCAAGAATGCTAAGGTGGTAAGTACGCCAAGGAATTGCGAAATAACAGGCGTGTAGGATGCGTTTACGGGGTCATAAAAACTTGCAAATCCCAAACCCATTTGCATACCAGCAAGATCACCAGTCATTTCTACAGCAGTAAAAATTAGCCGCATTGTGAATCCAAGCGCTAGTCCGGCCAAAATTTGTTGTACCAATATCAACAAGCCTTGTGCAGAAGCAGGCGCAATACCAGGTTGAATGGGGATAGACGGTGCAATTACGACAGTGATCAGCATAGCAAGGGCGATTTTGATACGGATGGGTACTTGCTTGTTACCAAGGACTGGGGCACTCGCAATCAGCGCAAGAATACGAACTAAGGGAAAAATAAACGCCGCAATCCATTCAGTGAGTTGCGCGCTGGTGACGCTAAGCATAATGACTAAAGAAATTCATAAAAGTAGCCAAATATTGCAAGTAAGAGTTCAGGCATCGTAGCGATTTAAGCTCTTAGCCAATTAACCAAGGTATGCTGTTGAATAAGCGTTGCATATAGTCAAGAATCATTCCCATCATCCATGGGCCAGCAATGATAAGCACTATAAATATACCTACTAACTTTGGAATAAAGGATAAAGTTAATTCATTAATCTGGGTCGCAGCCTGAAAGATACTGACCAGCAAACCCAGCACGAGAGCAGTGAGCAACATAGGTGCTGCCACCATGAGCGTCAACTCAAGTGCCTGCGTGCCAATAGTCATAACGGTTTCTGGAGTCATTTATCGTCTTAGGTATAAAAGCTCTGTACAAGTGAACCGATGAGGAGAGTCCATCCGTCAGCGAGTACAAACAGCATGATCTTGAAAGGTAGCGAAATAACTGAGGGAGATAACATCATCATACCCATAGACATAAGCACACTGGCAACCACCATATCAATGATAAGAAATGGAATAAATACGACGAAACCAATTTGAAAAGCAGTTTTTAACTCACTAGTAACATAGGCAGGAACCAGTATTTTCATTGGAACGGTTTCTGGACTTTGCAGAGGTTCGCTATTGGAAATACGTACAAATAATGCAAGATCTGGTTCGCGTGTTTGCTTGAGCATGAACGTTCTAAGTGGTGCAGAGGCCAAATCAAAAGCTTGCTGTATCGAAATTTTATTTTCGCTAAAGGGTTGATATGCATCCGTATAAATTTTATCAAGCACCGGAGACATGACAAAAAAAGTTAGAAAGAGCGCCAGTCCAATCAGCACCTGACTAGGGGGTGAAGAAGGTGTGCCAATAGCAGAACGTAGCAGTGAAAGAACGATAATGATTCTGGTGAAGCTCGTCATCAAAAGCAACACTGCTGGGAGAAACGTAAGAGATGTAAGAAGTATGAGCGTTTGCAGACTAAGTGAATACGTCTGACCGCCACCGCCAGCAGGTGTACTAGTAAAAGCTGGCAAGCCAGCTTCAGCTGCATGGGCAAGCGGTATAAATAGTAGCAACAATAAGGCTAGGAACAACTTAAGCCGCATTGCGCTTCTCCATCATTATTTTCAACCAACTTTGAAACTTATTACTTTCCTCGGGAGAGGTGTTGTCAGTGATGGGGGGTAAAACATTCTTCGGCATGGTATGTAAGGCCGTGACATGCCCTGGCGCAACGCCAACAACCAGCCATGTGTCATTAACTTCGACTAACACAATTCGTTCGCGTTGCCCCACAGCAACACCGCTGACAACTTTAATCAGCTTACCCGATACATTGTGTGGAAGAGCAATGCGCTTAAGTACCCAAGCAACAATGGCTATAACAATAAGCACCAGTAAAAGGCTCAGAATAACTTGCAGAAAATTACCAGAAGAGACAGCTGAATCGGGCGGTGGCGTGTATGCAGGAGGTGTGTCATTGGCTGCAATTGCCAAGGTGGAAAAACAAGTGAGGAAGATTGCAAAAATACGAAGCAGCATAACTATGTCCTAGATAAAAACCATTTAATAAATAGTATTTATAGCGATTATATACGTAAATAAAGCATAAGCAGATTTACGTATATTTAATCGAATTATCTAGTTAAAAAATCAAGTTAAGTAAAAATAATTTTAGGGTTTACTTGTTGATGCGACGCAGTCTTTCTGACGGGGTGATGATGTCGGTTAAACGAATACCTAATTTATCATTCACTACAACCACTTCACCTTGAGCGATCAAAAAACCGTTAATCAGAACATCCAAAGGCTCTCCTGCCATGCCTGCTAGCTCAACAACTGAACCTTGGGCGAGCTGAAGTAGGTTCTTGATAGGCATTCTTGTGCGTCCTAATTCCACTGTGAGTTGCACAGGGATATCAAGAATCATATCCAAATCATTGTTAGTGGTAGCACTGCCTGAATTACTTCCAAATTGCTCGAAGACATGCGGCTGCATTTCAGGCTGTTCGGGTGCAGCAGCCTGTTCTGCCATAGCCGCACCCCAGTCGTCGGTAGCAGATTCCGGCTCCGCAGCTTGCTCGGCCATAGCAGCGCCCCAGTCATCGGCGCTAATTTCTGTTGTGTCGTCAGCCATTATTTCCTCCATTTGATTTGTCGCCGTTGTCCGCAGACAACAACTTAACTACTTTAAGTGCATATTGATTATTAAGCGCGCCAGATTTACATTCCATAACAGGTACGCCATCAACAGAAGCGATAATATTTTCAGGAATATCCAAGGGCATAAAGTCACCAACCTTCATTTTTAAAACCTGATCTACAGTAGTTCTGCCATGTCCGAGAACGGCAGTAAGTTCTATCTCAGCAGCTTGAATCTGTTTGGAAAGCATGACAAGCCAACGTTTATCCGCAACAACGTGATCGCCTTGCATGGTGCTGTAAAGCACCTCGCGTAAAGGCTCAATCATTGAGTAGGGTTTGCAAATGTGAATCGAACCGCCGACACCGTTAAATTCGATTTCAAACGTAGTCACTACAACGACTTCATTTGGCGTAGCGATGTTGGCAAACTGGGGATTAACTTCAGAACGAATAAATTCGAATTCGAGCTTGTGAACTGGCTCCCATGCTTTACCGTAGGTTTCAAAAATTACGCTGAGCATTTGCTGAATAATTCTATGCTCGGTCTGAGTAAATTCACGACCTTCAACGCGAGTATGGAAACGGCCATCTCCGCCAAACAAACTATCGACAACAAGAAATACCAGATTGGGGTCGAAAATGAATAAGGAATTGCCGCGCAAAGGCTTGATCTGAACTAAATTGAGATTGGCAGGTACAGGAAGATTGCGAATAAATTCGGAAAATTTTAATACTCGCACTGGCCCAACAGAAATCTCAGCACTGCGGTGAATAAAATTATAAAGTCCTATGCGCAGCAAGCGAGCGAAGCGTTCGTTGATGAGCTCCATGGTGGGCATGCGCCCACGCACGATGCGCTCCTGCGTCGCCATATTATAGGAGCGTACACCATCCGCAGGTGTGTCATCTTGTTCGACTTCTTCGGAGTCGCCCGTAACCCCTCGCAGTAGCGAGTCAACTTCATCTTGAGAAAGGAACTCTTGGCTCATGGCGTTATCACTGAATAATGAACGAGGTGAACATCACGTCCACTATACCTTTATGTTGTTTGGGAGCGGGTTCAACAGTATCTTCTGGGTTTGTAGCTTCTTTGTCCGTAACGTCCGTTGCAGCCTCACCGTCGCTATGCGCATTAGTTGCATCGACTTCAGAAACAGGGGCAGGCAATGAATCGGGGGAGTTAGCGTGTTTTTTTGGAGTGTTATGAATACCTAGTATTTTATTAGATGCAACAACGATTTCTGCCGCAAGTTTCTTTTTCCCTGCAATGGTAGATAATTCGGAAGGGTATTTGCTAGACAATAGTAAATTTAATTTGCTACGAATTTCTGGCAATACGGCATTAATCTTTTCTGGTAGTTCAGGATCAAACACTTTGAAAGAAAGGGAGGTTTGTAGGTATTGGTCCGCGTCCTCGCGTTGCAGGTTGACTGTAAATACATCCAAGGGGATGAAAATTGGATCTTTAGGAATCACTACCTTATGTTCTTCAGTGCTTGGGTTGGAATTCTTATGGATTAAAAAATACCATGCGGCACCACCACCACCTGCTAGTAGCACTATCAATATGATGATAATGAGTTTTTTTTTGCTGTTTTTTGGGGCATCTGTAACGGCGGCATCTTTCTTCGCAGCTACAGCTTTTACTGGTTTTGCCATACTGAGTTCCTCTTTATTATGTGGAGATTATCCGCTAAATATACGTATGCTATATGTGAAATAAGCAGGGGAATCATCTCTAATTTAACGATTTCAGGCGAAAGTATCCACTATACCGTTATGCCGACTGATTGGGGTGACACGCATGCTAACGTTGTTTGCAGCATTGACATCAGCACTATCGTTGAAATGAGCACGCGTCGCAGAAGAACCTCTGTCTGGTTCACTTTGTTTATTCTGTGATTGGTCACTTACAGTAGCATTGCCTAACATGATGCCACTGTCTGCCATCATCTCACGTAATTTTGGTAACGCCTGCTCAATTGCATCACGAACAGCAGCATGGGGAGAGGTAAATAGGGCAGTTGCCTGATCGCCACTTACCTTAAGTACAACATCCATGGGGCCAAGTTGAGGTGGATTGAGATGTAATTCAGCACTTTGATCTTTTGAACTGGCAAGCCAGGTGATCTTTTGGTTGAATTCGTCTCCCCATCGGTCATGGGTGACAGGCGTATTGATGTTTACTACAGCAGGCATTAGCACTGTGGGTGCCAGTGCGGTGGCAGAGGATTGCATAGACGCTAATGCTGTTGCGCTAGGTTGAGGATTTGCGGCTAGAGCTGAAATTTTATCGTCAGTTCTAGCTAGCTTGTCAGCCATGTTGTTATTCATCGTCGCCATCATGTTAGTAAAAGCAGCATCCTTCTTGGCTCCAATGAGAGGTTCATGCGCCATAGTAGCGATGCCCTTTCTAGCGCCAGCCTTACCTTTTGCGGAAAAAAGAGGGTCAGATTTTAGGTCGTCGCTGGCTTTTGTAATACTAGATGAAAAACGCGTTTGCTTAGGCTGGCCTGCGGCTTCCGTTGCAATTTTTGCTTGAGTTACTTGGTTAAGTAAGCCCGCTATCTGGGAGGTGTCAGCCTGCACGGCTTGATCTGGCAACTCAGCGGTCTTGCTGTTCGCTTTTCCACGAGCGCTAGCGCTTAAATCCTGAAGAGCATCTTTGCCTTTCGCAATGCTTTTTCCTCGTGGAGTGAGTGTAGCTAGCATGTCAGTAGGTAAATTCTCTGCGGACAGATCTTCAGTTACAGGAAGCTCCGCAATATCAGCAGCTTTAACATCGGAAGCCTTGATGTTTGCGAATATCTCTTCAGCAGTTCTTGCACCAATTTTTTTTGCTACTTGTGAGTCATCAACTGATGTATTGGAAACTTGTTTAGTCAATACATCATTAAAGGGAGTGCCTTGTGTTGCGCCTTCATCGGCAGGAGCGGCTGACTGAGCTGGTTTCGCAGGCGTTTGAGGGGCGCTGCTAGTAATGGGTAGTTTATTCATGATTCACTCCTAATAGTTCTGCTTCGTCGTTGAGTATTTCTGCGGCCTTATTGGCGGCAAAGCGTCCAGCATGTTCATCCTGCATTTTTTGTTCGATTTTTGCTTCAATTTTTTGCTCTTCATGGTGATGGCGTTTAGCTAAAGTATCAAAAGATTGCATCTTGCGTTTAGCCTCTTTGAGTGCAAGCTGTCCAGTATTCACAGACATGCCAGAATTAATAATAACGTTATTTTGCTGTGCTATAGCTTGATCTAAACGGTATATGAAATCTTGAAAATTGCGCAAGTCGACAGGGGCCAAACCATTTTGGGCGGCATTCTGAAATTTCTCCTGATAATCTCTGCGAAACTGCTGCAAGGTTTCTAATTTAACTTGAGCAGATTGATGTTGCCGATTGAGTTTGCCAAGATTTTGAATTGCAGCCTCATTCTTTTGCCTAGTTATATGTAGCAATGGTTGGAGAGGAAATGGTTTTGCCATGATTATGCCCCCTGCTCAAATAGCGCTGAAAATGCTTCGACGCTAGCATTGTAATGGTCGGCCTCATACATGCCTTGTTTGAGGAATTGTGCTTGTTGTGGATGCATGACGAGCGCCTCGTCAAGCAATGGATCGCTACCGTGTACATAAGCGCCCACACTGACTAAATCATGATTGCGTTGATAGTGTGCGTACAATTGTTTGAAACGCTGTACATTCGTAAAATGTTGGGCATCGACCAGACTATTCATCGCACGGCTGATGGAAGCCTCAATGTCAATGGCCGGATAGTGACCTTGTTCGACCAAACGTCTTGAAAGCACAATGTGCCCATCCAGAATTGCGCGTGCACTGTCTGCGATTGGATCTTGTTGGTCATCACCCTCGGTCAATACGGTATAGAAAGCGGTAATAGAGCCGCCACCCTCTGTGCCATTGCCCGCGCGTTCTACTAATTGCGGTAGCTTGGCAAAAACGGAAGGTGGGTAACCCTTGGTGGCGGGAGGTTCGCCGATAGCCAAAGCGATTTCACGTTGTGCCATCGCATAACGGGTAAGTGAATCCATAATGAGCAGCACACTCTTACCTTGATCGCGGAAATATTCGGCGATGGTCGTGGCATAAGCGGCGCCCTGCATACGCAATAGCGGGCTGACATCAGCAGGAGCGGCGACCACAACTGCCCGTCTTAACCCTTCTGGGCCTAAAATATCTGTAATGAATTCTTTTACTTCGCGACCACGCTCGCCGATGAGCCCAACCACAATTACGTCCGCCGTGGTGTAGCGCGCCATCATGCCGAGCAAGACACTTTTTCCAACACCGGAACCAGCAAATAGGCCCATACGTTGCCCACGCCCCACGGTGAGCAAGGCATTGATCGCGCGTACGCCTACATCAAGTGCCTCCTTGATCGGTGCGCGATCAAGTGGGTTGATAGGACGACTTTGCAGCGTGGCGCTGGGGCCATTGGGCAAGGGGCCAAATTGGTCGAGCGGCCGACCCGCTCCATCTAATACGCGACCCAGTAGCATTTCGCCAACAGGTAGATGACGTGCTAGGTTGCTAGCATGTTGAGGGGTTTGTACCGGCTGTCCATCAGCAGCGATTTCCCTAGGGGCTTCGAAGGGAATAACGCGTGCCCCAGGAACCAGACCTTGCACATCATTTTCAGGCATCAGAAATAATTTTTCACCGGAAAATCCCACAACTTCAGCCTCGATATTGCCGTTGGGCAATTGAATAATACAAGTGCTTCCCACAGCCATGCGTAGTCCTACAGCTTCCATTACTAAGCCAGTAACTTTGGTTAATCTCCCGCTGATGGGGATAGGAGTGCTTTGCTTTACCGCTTCGCGGTGACCCCGCAGTATATTCAACCAGCCCTGTTGATGAACGTTGGGAGGCGTTTCAACTGTAGGTGCGGGCGATGCCTCTTCGAGTAGAGGATCTTGCTCCATCATGTCAGTATTGATATTCATGATGCTAACCAGGAAGAATCCTGTCCAATGTTGGATGTGATGCGTTGCCAACGTGTTTCAACGGTGGCGTCAATTTGGCTATTCGTTGTTTCTATGCGTGCGCCACCTGGCGTGATTTGAGCGTCTTCAAAAATTTTCCAGCCCGAGTGGGCAAGGTGTTCGCCCATGCGCGCACGCACGATCTCGGCATCGCTAGGATGCAAGACAATGTGAGCGCCGGGATTGAAATGAGGCAGTGTGCTAATGGCATCGCGAATAATCTCAAGCAATAGCTCAGGTTGTACTTTCAGCGCTTGGTGCAGCATTTGCTGCGCGAGTTCAAGTGAAAGGTCGAGTAGGCTTTGGGAGACTTCTTGATTCACACTTTGTAAAGCTTGCTCCATTGAAGAGACCAATTCTGTCAGCCTTTGAATTTCTAAATTCGATTTGTGCTCACCTTCCTTGTAGCCGTCTTGATAGCCAGCTTGGAAGCCTTCATCATGAGCTTGGTTTTGAATGTTTTCGAGTTCAGCAGCGGTAGGCAACTTGATGCCATTCGGGTTGCCGGAGACGTGCATATCACCACCCACATCGAATGAAGGCAATTCCCAACGCTCATAAGCGGTAAGTTGGTCTTTAGGTGTTAGTACACTAGACATAAGCTTCATCTCCTGCTCCGCCTATGGAAATCTGACCTTCGTCAGATAGACGACGTACGATTTTAAGTATTTCTTTCTGTTCGGCTTCGACTTCGCTAAGTTTAACTGGGCCTTTGGACTCTAGATCTTCGCGTAACATTTCGGCAGCACGTTGCGACATGTTTTTAAGTATCTTATCGCGTAATTCCTCACTAGCACCTTTAAGAGCCACAATGAGAGATTCGGATTGAACCTCGCGCAATATCAACTGGATGCTACGATCTTCGATCTCCATAACATCCTCAAACACAAACATTTCATCCATGATTTCTTGTGCTAACTCAGCATCGTGACCGCGCACTGAATCTAATACGTTATCTTGAGCTCCGCCGATGAAGTTAAGAATTTCAGCCGCCGTACGCACGCCGCCTTGAATGGATTTTTTACCTACCGCATTACCAGTAAGTAACTTGGTAAATACATCGTTTAATTCGTGCAATGCGATTGGCTGAACGCTATCCAAGGTGGCGATACGCAGCATGACATCGTTGCGAGTGCGCTCGGTAAGTAAGGCCAGAATTGCGGCAGCTTGTTCAGGTTCTAGATGCGCCATAATAGTGGCGATAATTTGTGGATGCTCATTGCTAATCAAGTCAGCGACAGAGGAAGGGTCCATCCATTTTAAGCCCTCGATCCCACTGGTATCACTATTATGCAGGATTCGGTCGATCAGGCCGGCAGCTTTATCGTCGCCGAGTGCTTTTTGCAGCATATCCCTGATGTATCCATCTGAGTCCATGCCGTAGGTAGTTTTTTCGGAGGCGGTTTCGTGAAAATTTTCGAACACGCTGGCAATTTCTTCGCGGCTCAGGTTTTTGAGCGATACCATCGCCGCGCTGATTTTCTGAACTTCCTTGGGTTCAAGGAATTTCATAACTTCAGCTGCTTCTGCTGCGCCTAGCGTTAGGAGCAGAATGGCACTTTTAGTAACGCCAGCTTCACTCATTCTTTATTCACCCATTCTTTAACGACTGAGGCCACTATTTTAGGATCATCTTTGGTTAATTGTTTGGCTAGTTCTAAATTGTCTTCATAGGAGTTCTGTTTTGTAAATTGCGAGGCATGACCGTGATGAGCCGCAGCGTCCTCGGCTTCCGCAGCCGCAGCAGCAGCTTCGGCTTGAGCAGCAGCTTGAGCGGCTAGATTTCTGAAAGTGGGACGAATGACACCGAATAGCAGAAAACCTATACCTGCCGCAATCATAATATATTTAAATAAATCTTTGGCTAGAGGAATGTTGTTCGGATCTTTCCACCAAGTAACTTCTGGGATTACTGGTTCAGGCACGGTGTTAAAGGCTTGATTCAGCACATTCAGACTGTCGCCACGTTTGGTATCAAAACCCATGGCCTCCTTAACCAGCGCGTTTATCTGGGCGTTCTCAGCCTGGGTATAAGGTCGAGTCGTAATCTTGCCATCTTTGCCAACCATGCTGGGGTTGTTGATTACCACGGCTACCGAAAGGCGACGAATGTTGCCTGCTGGTAACTTGGTGTGTTGGATGGTGCGATTTAACTCAAAATTCGAAGTCGCTTCTTTACGTGAATTGGTTGTAACATCTTTAGTTGAGTTGGCCCCTTGCCCATTACCCGGCTTTGTAATTGCCATAGTTGCATCTGCTGGGGGCTGGTTGCTGAGCGCTCCCGGTACACCCTCGGTGGTTTTGAGAGTATTCAGTGTTTCTAATGTCTGTGAACTACGTATCGCCTTTGTGTTACGACGCTGGTTTGGTTTGTAGGTTTCGGCAGTCTCTTCTATTCGCGAGAAATCGATACTGGCCGTTACTTGGGCCTTCACATTTTGCGGGCCAGTGATAGGACTAAGAATAGCCTCAATACGTTTGATGTAGTCATTCTCGACATTACGGACATATTTGAGTTGGGTTTCATCCATGAGCTGTGCATTACTCTCACGAGCAACATTCAGCATATTGCCGCTTTGATCCAAAATGGTCACATTTTTTGAGGACATATTGGGGATGCTGCTGGACACTAGATGAACGATGCCGTTCACCTGACCAGGATCTAAAAGGCGACCAGGGAATAAAGTTAGTACCACAGAGGCGCTAGGTTTTTGCCGATCTTTAACAAATACGGATGGCTTGGGGATGGCTAGGTGCACGCGCGCGCTCTGTACCGCTGCAAGTGTTTGCATCGAACGAGCAAGTTCGCCTTCCAGTGAGCGTTGATAATTAACTTGTTCAAGGAACTGGCTGGTACCAAATTTCTGGGACTCCATTAATTCAAATCCCGCCGTTCCGCCTTTTGGCAGACCTTGCGAGGCTAAACGCAGGCGAGTTTCATGTACCAAATTTCTGGGAACAAGCAAGGCACCTCCACCTTCGGCAAATTTGTAAGGAATGTCCTGTTGTTGTAGTGATTCAATGATGGCACCGCCATCTCGGTCAGAAAGATTCGCATATAACACTCGGTAATCGGGAGTTTGTCCCCACATCCAAAGGCCTGCAATTACCGCAATAGATGCCGCGACGGCAAATATAAAGCCCATTTTCTGTTGGCTATTAAGATTTAGCAGCACGCTAGCAATGGATGGAGTCGGATTGTTGGGTGTGTCAGTCATGTTATGTTCTTTACCAATAGGGGCGAGTACATTAGCTCACGTTGCACATTATCAGCGCTTTTTACAAGGTTTAGTATGTCGAAAAGCGGTGGAATTCTATAGCTTTTCTGGCATTCATGAGCAAAGGCTGGTGATATTGTGTGAACATTGAATCAGGGAGGTGCAACATGAACGTATCTAATGTAGACAGTTTACTCTCACAAATGCGTGCTGCAATGACTGCTGCGCAAGGCGGCGGGGCACAAGCCCCCACTGCTACAGGCGGAGTGGATTTCGCCGATGTGTTGAAATCCTCAATTGATGGTGTAGCTAAATCTCAGAACGAAGCTCATGCAATGCAGCAAGCATTTGTGATGGGCGATGATAAGGTGAGCTTGAGCGACACCATGATTTCAATGCAAAAAGCAAATATCGAATTCCAAACTACCTTGCAAGTACGTAACAAAGTGGTCGCAGCTTATAACGACATCATGAATATGCAGGTATAAATAGGATTCTTACTCACTGACAAGACCTATCTTGTTTGCGGTTAGTGAAGTATAAAAACATTGCTTAACAATTTCCGAGCACAGATTTCCATCAGAAACGTCTCAACTTCAAACGCTCTCAGTGATTTTTACTTTGGTGTTCGTCCCACTCTTTGCATTGGATGACATTGCTTGGCAACTTCCCTCTGTTGATGGCGAATCTTTTGGCAGGTCAGTACAGGCGTATCACGCCTGATCAACCCTTTCTTATCGTAGATGAATAGTATCTGACAGAATACGTTGGCAATGCCATCTCCGCGCCAAGAAGCAACTATGGTGGTAAGTGTGGCTGGTAGTCGACGAATGTCACATGTAACTGCAATGCTCTAATGTCGGGTTACGCCCAAATGCGGGCAACACGATCTACGAGAATTTATCTCGCTAGCTACCCTGCGGCAGTGCGGCCCATATTACAGTTCGGTCTGTTTGAACGAGAAAAGGATAATCGCACCTATCTGACCCACAAGCTCAATCGCGTAAAGCCTCGCCGATGTCATGCTGTCAACGTTACCATTACATAACGTTGAGCAGGCAGTGCCAATATACGAGGCCTTACATTAATGAACGAATAAGGTTGATGCTTCCGGTTTTTGTTCGATGGCCTGTTCGACTTCGTTTTGCGTCAGCGGCCCCTGGTGATAGCCGACCAGTTTTCCGGATGGCGAATACAGAAAACTTGTTGGCAGGCCATCCAGTCCGCCGAAATCCCCGGCCGTGTCTTCATTGCCGAATACGACGGGGTAGGGTAAGGACTGTTTTGTAGCCATGTCCGTGACTTCCTTGCGGTTCTTGTACATCACTGCCACGCCGATCACCTGCAAATCTTTATGTCGTTGTTGCAGCGTGGCGAGTTCCGGCATTTCCTGAATGCAAGAGGGACACCAAGGCGCCCAGAAATTGATTAGTACCCATTTGCCGTGTAGACCGGACAGCGTGTAATGCACGTTGTCCCTATCTTTTAAGCTCCAGCCATCAGCCCATACCATATGAGCCAGACCCAGCGAAAGCAGGAGTGCTGCAAACAGTATACCTTTGAGGGATGAAGAAAATTTTCTTGCAGTTTTCATGTTTGCAAGTGATCCGTCCGCAGGTTTATTGGAATGAGTGAGAAACTCCTAGTGTCAAAGTATAGTGCGGAATTAACTGTAGGCCGTTCACATATTGATAAACGGGTAGTTGAACGAAGCTATAAACGGACGTTCCACCACCAACCCGGAGCGAAGCCCCGGGGGTAAGATACACCAGCGTACCGCCGTCAAGTGGGGTGCCACCAACTTTGTCCGGCGCGCGATGAATATAGTTGAGTTGCAGCATGGGAGTGAATTTGGCGCCGAATTTCGCATAGCGGATGCCGGTATTAAGTGAATAGGCATCGCCTGGGCGATAGTCTGCGCCAGCGATGGATTTTGTTGCAACGGCATGTTGCACAGTACCCTGCGCGAACCAGCCGTACTTGCTGATAGACCCGGTTAGGAATCCGCCCAGAATGATGTCGGTTGAACCGGTGCCGATTTGCAGGCTGGGGTCAAGCGGGGTGTTGCTTGCGTCACCCGCATTGAAGTTGGCGCTAGTGCTTCCGGTCGGCAGTTTGACTCCGGCAATGATTCCTGCCGTCTTGTCATCTGAAAATCCGGTGTATTTTCCGACAACGCTGATGTCGCCGATGCCGCCGTCTGCGGATGAGGAATAGTTGACTGTTGTAGGGTAGCCTGGATTTCCATATGTGCCATGCGTTCGCTGCATGAATGGCAACAAGGTGCTTACGCTCCAGGTGTCGCTGGTGTAGTTAAGCACTGTCGTGGTCGATCGTGTAGTGGTGTAGTCTTCGATTTCCTGACCCGTGCCATTTAACGAGTTGAGTAAAGTTGAAGATGCTGTGCCGGAACCGTAGCGCTGCTGGCGCTGGTTGATATAGGAGTAGGACAAATCGGCGGAAAAGCCGGGAGTCATGCCGATGCCCTGCGTTCCCCAATCCTTCGACAAGGTGCAGCCGCAGGCTGCGCAGGCTTGGGCATCGTTCATCGTGATGAACGGAACAAGAATCAGGGCAGTGACAATGGCGACTCGAAGAGCGGGAGCAGGCTTGGGGGCTGTGTTCATGGCTATTATTTCTCTTTCGTTGGTGACTGTCCTAATTGTATTAGGGGATTGTTTTCCGCGGAATGTGGCATATTGCCGCAGCAGGGTGAGTTGCTGCACCAGACAGCGTGGGCTTTCTTGTTGCGCTCGAACGCAAGAGAGGATATTGCGGTTGTGTTATTTGTTGTTTTGAGCGCGCAGGGTTTTGTGCGGCTACCTATGCGGCGCATGGTTAAAATATCAGGCAGCGTTTTGCCATACAGAAGCTATACTCCCAAAAGTTTATTATTTAGTGTCGCGCACTGTCGTGATACGTCCTGAATCTGATTGGGTTTCATGTCTGAAGATTTCGCTACACGCCTTATTGCATGGCAAAAACAATACGGTCGTCATAACCTGCCATGGCAGGGCGCGGATGCCTATCGCGTGTGGCTGTCCGAGATCATGTTGCAACAGACGCAGGTAGCGACTGTTATTCCTTATTATTTACGTTTTCTCGCCTCATTCCCAAATATCGCGGCACTCGCTGCCGCTACGCAAGAGCAAGTACTCGCACACTGGAGTGGCCTTGGCTATTACGCACGCGGGCGTAACTTGCATAAGGCCGCGCAGATCATTGTAGAAAAACATCAGGGAATCTTTCCGCGTGATTTCGAGCAAATCCTAGAACTACCCGGAATAGGGCGTTCTACAGCAGCAGCGGTCTGCGCGCTAGCCTATCAAGAACATCGCGCCATACTCGATGGCAACGTCAAGCGCGTGCTGGCGCGTTATTGCGGTATTGAAGGTTGGACGGGGAGTAAGCAAGTTGAACAGACGCTGTGGAGCCGAGCCGAAGCGCTACTGCCACACCATGAAGTGGACACTTACACTCAATCCCTCATGGACATGGGCGCCAGTGTTTGTACGCGTAGCCGCCCAAAATGTGCAATTTGCCCAGTTCAATCTGACTGTATTGCCCTGCATGACGAACGAACCACAGAACTCCCCACGCCACGCCCCCGCAAAACGGTGCCGGAAAAATTCACAACATTTCTACTACTGATGCACGGCACAGAGATTCTGCTAGAGAAACGCCCGGATAGCGGCATATGGGGCGGAATGTGGTGTCCGCCACAAGTGGAAGAAGATCAACTAGAAAGCTATATGCGCAGCAATGGCATAGCGTTGGACGGCCATGCTAATTTCATAAGCCAATGCAAAGAGCAGCCCAGTTTTACTCACACCTTCACTCATTTTAAATTGCACATCACCTCGATGTTGTTGAATTTGGATAAAAAGCCGCTGCAAGTACAGCAATCGGGTAGTGTTTGGCTGGATGTAGAGGAGGCATTACAAGCGGCGATTCCGACACCGGTGCGCAAAATGCTTGAGGATTTAGGTGCTTGATGGAAAATGCATCCATCAAGATGTTTTGAATTCCTGTGGTGAAATGTTCAGCGCCTACGGCGTAGCTCTTGCAAGTACAACTGTTCCACTTTTTCTCTTGCCCAAGGCGTTCTGCGCAGAAATTTCAAGCTAGATTTAATACTCGGGTCATGGGTAAAGCAACGTACAGGAATTATGTCCCCCATAGCGTCCCAGCCCAAGTGTTCGGAAAGCTGCGTAACGATAGTTTCAAGAGTGATTCCGTCCAAAGGTGGTCGCTCAGGTTTTTTATTGGTATCCATAATGTGCATTTTACAGGGGATGGACTGACTTGAGCGTTTACAATGGCTGAACTGTTTCCTATCTTACACACATGACCACTCTAGTTCGTCTTGCCAAGCGCCTTGTTGAATTAGCCTCCTGTTCGCGTCGCGAGGCAGAGCTTTATATTAGCGGAGGCTGGGTGACGGTAGACGGCCTAGTGGTAGAAGAGCCGCAATTTATGGTGGAGGAGCAGATAGTCGAGCTTCACCCCGAGGCAACACTCACGCCAGTTTCGCCAGTGACAATCTTATTTCATCAGCCGCATGATGTTGATTTTTTAGCGCAGTCACTGAGCGCCGAAACCCAGCTGGCTGATGATCATTCCGGTATTCGCATTCTCAAGCAGCATTTTGTTCACCTCACACCTGGCAACCCTTTAGAGGTGCATGCCAGTGGGCTCACGGTTTTTACTCAAGATTATCGCGTGTCACGCAAACTGAAAGACGATGCTTCCAGCATAGAGCAAGAATATGTAGTTGAAGTGTCAGGCGAGATCATCGAGGATGGTCTAAAGCGCCTCAATCACGGCCTTAGCTTTAACGGAAAAATACTGCCGCCGATTAAAGTGAGTTGGCAAAATGAAAAGAATTTACGCTTCGCTCTAAAGGGCGTGAAAACGGGGCAGATTGCTCACATGTGTAAATGTGTCGGACTTGAAGTGCAGTCAATGAAGCGTTTACGTATCGGACGTGTGTCGATGGCTAAATTGCCGCCGGGGCAATGGCGCTATTTATTGGGGTATGAGCGGTTCTGAAATACTAGTCAGACGTTGCAAGTAACGTGCGCGGTATAGCAAACGTGGTTTAAGAGGATCATCGTTAAATGCTGTGCGCTCATGCAATACATTGTTGCACAACAAACCCATGCCATTATTAAGCTGTAGGCTATGGATATGCGGACTTTCCGAGCTAAGTATTTGCTCCAAATAAGCAAGCGCGGCGCGGCTTTGTTCATCTTGCTTCCACTCAATGCTGCGCGTCCGAGCGGTATAGCGCATATGCAACTGACCTGTTTTATTAAGCGAAAATACAGGGCCGGTTTGCGCAGGGCGGATGCCGTCTTGTGCATCGACACGCTCAGGTATAGTTAAAACGTCTGGCGCAGAAAGTGCGCGAATAAAATCTGGGTTTGCATCACGCAACATCAAATAGGCAATCTCGTGATCCATTACACGATTGTCGCCGCCTTGCCCTGCACTTTGCGCGCAGTGCAGCAGCATGCCGTGTATACGTCGATCGGATGGGTTGTAGTAGCCATCGGTATGCCATTTGATAGCTCGGTCGGTGTAAGGAATATAGCTTTGTCTCGGCCCCTCACCTTTGCATATGGTGATACGTGTAATACCTTGCTCTCCCGCCAGCCAATTGGCATCCAAATGAGTTAGCCCCAACTGTGCGGCAAACTGTTGCAGCATGTGCTCGTCCATCTCGACATGGCTGGCATAGACCACCATATTGCTGCGTTGGCAATGTGTTAACAGCTCTTTTTGCTCGGCAATCGTAATTGCTAAGGGATTTTTAATCTCGACTAACAACTCATCTATATGGGTGATGGCGTGCTTTAATTTATGCTCGCGCCAAGGTAAATAGGCTTCGGAATTGTTAATGTTGAATGGCATGTTTATGCATTATTTGCGGCAGCACTACGACGTGCGGGGCGTGGCTCACTTTCCAGTAAATTACGGAATGTCTTTTCAATCATTTCTACTGCTTCTGGTGCTTCGACACTCATTATCTGGTCAATAATCCAACCGCTGTCTTTCTCATCCACCACTTGATCCATGCAATAGCCTAGGTAGCGAGTAAAGGAAAAGTCAGGGCCGTTCTCGTTGTAGCCAAACTCGGCATATTCACCGGAGCGTTGGTTGAGTTTTTCAATAAACTGGCTTTTGCAGTCGGCAATTTCACCTGCCAGTAGGCGACTTTCATTTTCGGCATGAGTTTCTGCGACGCGATTCGTTAAGGTGGAAGTGACGACGAAACGATCTTCGTCAGACAGGCGACGGTAAGCGATACGGTCGGAAACCAGAATTAAAAATAGCAAAAATTCGGCTAAGAAGGCGAAATACTGCACGCCTATTGCGACTTCGAATTTAGCCTTGCGGGTGTTCTTTAGCGCATTGTCGGCGACTTTATAGACGACGAACGAAAGCGCACCGGCGAGTTCCTCGGGGCTATGTTCGCGACCCGCTTTGAACCACTTACTTTTGATGCGCATTAATAATCCTTAAAAGTATTAAGTTCAAACTTCTTTAAATCTAAAAGCTTCACCACAGAGACACAGAGGCACTGAGAAAAGCAAAACATAAGCACTTGCAGCCGTAGCGGCATCCATCCATCGGATGATCCGGCAGAGCTTAGGAAGTAATGATAAATTACTATGTCTGTCTAGTGCCTAAGTAATCAGGAGGGCAAGTGAGTTTTTGACTTTCTCTGTGTCTCTGTGGTGAGGTGTTCGCTCTTCCCGCTTTCGCGGAAATGGCGTTGTGAAGTGTGCGCTTAATACCCGCCCTTACCATACGGCTGTGGCAATCCCGCGATTTTGGCAGCTTGTTTTGCTGGGCCTAGTGGAAATAAATCGTATAGGGCTTTGCTATCAGCTTCGGGCCAGAATGTGCTGATACCTTTCATCATATTGCGGAAGTTAGGTGTGTGGCCGTTTTCACGAAACTCTTCGCGCATGTAATTGATGATCTCCCAATGCTTGGCAGTTAGTTCAATACCCTCAGCCGCAGCAATGATGGCTACTATCTCATCACTGTATTCTGGCTCCAGCAAGTAACTATCTGCATCTGTTTCAAGCTCGTTTCCAGCTAGTGTGTATCCCATCATTTTTCTCCTTTCAGTAGAAACCTTACGCCGTCATCAATCCAGATCGGTGATGGTTTTATAAGGTATAAAAATGCCGCAGCCGTAGCGGCGTTCAGCGCCTAATCCAGCGTATTGCAAACGCAGAGAAGCGTCTGGCTTTAGGTCATGTATAACTAAACTAAAACCTTGTATTAGGTGATCTGGTGAGCGCATGGTGTTACGCATGCCGCAGATAAGTTTGGCTGTAATTTGCAGCTCACTTAGACGTGCGGATACCTCTGCTAGAAATTGCACTTCATCATGTTCGCTGGCTACGAGATGAGCGTGCAAAGTCGGGTAGGACAGTATCTCGCGCAGCTTTAGATTGCCAAGCTGCAAGCTACTGCCTTGTATATCCAGCTGTTGTCCCGCCAATGTTTGAGCATGTTCAGCCAGCGCAGGGGGGAGTCTCAAGCTTAGTTTTGCACGTTTGGCGAGCAATATGTGACTATCGCTTGCGGTGTGCTTGAGTGGGATTACACCCACAGATAGATCTGTCTTTAAAGCGGGTATATGACGTGATAGAGCCTGCCACAATGCAAATGAATAATTGCTCGGCAGTGCGTCACCTCTAACATCAAATACCGCATCAATCATTTCGGGTATGGCCTCAATCATTGGAGTTTGCATTCTGCTGCGCCACCCAATCTTGCATGGCTTGTGCCCAATCGCGAGCCGTGCCGGGATCAATGTCAAAAATTGTGAAGCGTTTGCCCTCGCGGATACGAATACGCAACAAGCTCATACCCCCCTCGACATGATCTATTTGTTGCAGTTCGATTTCTTGTGATCCCAAGGGAACCTTGAATTTTGTCAAACCGCTGATTTCTGCCATAAGGCCTCTCTTGTAATGCATCGGATGCCAAGTAGCGAGTCTATCCCCATTTACGTTGCGAATGGAATACTACTGGGGGACGGTATGACACCACCCATTAGGGTTATAAAAAATACCCGCTACGGGTAATAGTTTGCTTGCCGGATGCACCGTAGTATCCACCTCCATAAAGAAATTGGGCGGACATCTTCAAGATGGCAGCTGAGCCCAGACAGAATAGCGTATGAAACTGTTGCCCCTGCTGGGTCATTGAAACTAGTTGTCGCTTCACAACATTTGGTAAGCCGACTGAAAGGAAGAAATATGGCGAAGAAAATGCACGACACCCCCAATCTTGATCAGCTTGAACCTGGTCCGTGGCCTAGTTTTGTAACTGGCTTAAAAGACTTGGCCAAAGACAAAAATTATGTGGTTGACCTGTTGGGCCAGCTCGAAGAGTCGTATAAAACTCGCAAAGGCTATTGGAAGGGCGGTACGGTCGGTGTGTTCGGTTATGGCGGCGGGGTTATTCCACGTTTTACAGAGCTAAAAAATGAAGATGGCACAGCTAAGTTTCCCGATGCTGCTGAATTTCATACTCTGCGCGTTATGCCACCTCCTGGTATGCACTACGACACAGCAACGCTGCGTCAATTCTGCGACATCTGGGAAAATCACGGTTCTGGCTTGATTGCTTTTCACGGACAGTCTGGTGACATAATGTTTCAGGGCGCGACTACAGATAACGTACAAAAAGCCTTCGACGAAATTAATGAAATGGGCTTTGACTTAGGGGGTGCAGGCCCCGCAGTACGTACGTCGATGTCATGTGTTGGCGCGGCACGTTGCGAGCAGTCTTGTTATGACGAAGCGCAAACACACCGTGCGGTATTGAATACTTTCCTAGATGATATTCACCGTCCTTCCTTGCCGTACAAATTCAAATTCAAATTCTCTGGTTGCCCGAATGACTGTATGAACTCGGTGCAACGTGCCGACATGGCCGTCATTGGCACATGGCGCGACAACATTCGCACTGATGAAGCTTTAGCAAAGAAGTGGTTTGTTAAGCATGGCATGGATGAGTTGGTAAATGACGTGGTGGCACGTTGCCCAACCAAAACTTTCCAAGTGAAAGAGCTTAAGAAAATTAAGAGCGGTGAGCATATCTCCAGCGTAGCGGTAAACGATACGCATGGCATTGAGATTAACAACCAAGACTGCGTGCGCTGCATGCACTGCATCAACGTGATGACCGGAGCCTTGGCAACCGGCACGGACAAAGGTGCAACAGTGCTGGTAGGCGGTAAGAGTCATCTGAAAATTGGCGGATTGATGGGTACAGTAGTGCTTCCCTTCATCAAGCTAGATACCGAAGAGAATGTCGAGAAGCTGGTTGATTTCGCAGAGCGCACGATTGAATTCTTTGCTGAAAATGCATTGGAGCATGAGCGCACTGGTGAAATGATCGAGCGCATTGGTTTGGCTAACTTCTTGGATGCAATGGAAGTGGATGTTGACCCAGCAATGGTTAGTTCGCCACGTATGAACCCTTACGTGCGTACCGATGGCTGGGAAGACGAAGTCGCTAAGATCAACGCTAAAAAGCAAGCTGCCTGAGGAGAAAAAAATGAATCAAGCTGTTCAAGCTGCCGCGCCAGCTGCCAAACGTAAACCTAAAGAAACAGGTGTTCCAGATAACAAGAAATATCTGCATCCAACGCTACTCAAGAATTACGGCAATTGGAAATATCACGACCGTCCACGTCCAGGCGTATTGCATCACGTAGCGCATGGCGGTGATGAAGTCTGGTCTGTGCGTGCAGGTACTGCGCGTCAAATGGATGTGTATACCATTCGCAAACTATGTGATATTGCGGATAACTTTGCTGAAGGACGTGTGCGTTTCACGATTCGTTCTAACATTGAATTTATTGTGTCGGACGAGAAAAAAGTTGCACCGCTGATTGCCGAGCTAGAGACAAGTGGCTTCCCAGTGGGTGGTACGGGTAACTCGGTCACCATGATCGCGCATACTCAAGGTTGGTTGCATTGCGATATTCCGGGTACTGATGCCTCCGGCGTAGTTAAGTCATTGATGGACGAGTTGTACGACGAATTCCGTCGTGAAGAGATGCCAAACCGTGTGCACCTGTCAACTTCCTGCTGCGAGATCAACTGCGGTGGACAAGCTGACATCGCCATCATCGTGCAACATACCAAGCCGCCAGTTATCAACCACGACTTGGTTGCCAATGTGTGTGAGCGCCCAACAGTGGTTGCACGTTGCCCAGTTGCAGCGATTCGCCCCGCAATGGTGAACGGCAAGCCTTCATTGGAAATCGACGAAGCTAAATGCATGTGCTGTGGTGCTTGTTACCCACCGTGCCCACCAATGCAAATCAATGACCCAGAGTATTCTAAGTTGGCGATTTGGGTTGGCGGTAAGAACTCCAATGCACGTGGCAAGCCAACCTTCATGAAAATGGTTGCCTCAGGCCTGCCAAACAACGCACCGCGTTGGCCAGAAGTGGCAGATGCAGTGAAGAATATTCTGCATGTTTATAAAGAAGATGCACGTCCATGGGAACGTATCGCTGACTGGATCGACCGTATTGGCTGGCCGCGTTTCTTCGAGAAAACAGGTCTGCCATTTACCAAGTATTTGATCGACGACTGGCGTGGTTCCCGTGCGAATCTTAATGCCTCGACACATATCCGGTTCTAAGCGTAGGTCGGGCTTCAGCCCGACATTTGGAGTCGTCGGGCTGAAGCCCGACCTACAACAAATTTTTAGGATGACAGAATGAAATTTGGAATCGTAATTAACGAAGGGCCGTACCAGCATCAATCTAGTGATTCGGCATATCTGTTTGCAAAAGCAGCTATCGCTAAAGGTCATGAAGTTTGGCGCATATTCTTCTACCATGATGGCGTGCACAACGCCTCAAAGCTGACTGAGCCACCACAGGATGACCGTCATATCGTCAACCGTTGGACTAAGTTGGCAGAAGAGCACAAGGTTGACTTAGTGGTATGCGTGGCCGCAGCGATGCGTCGTGGCATTCGTGAAGAAAATCTCGCGCAGGGCTTTCGTATTTCGGGCCTAGGTCAATTGGTGGAAGCCGGAACGCAATGTGACCGTCTGGTCACCTTCGGCGATTAAGGGGCGATGAGATGAGTGATGCAACAGTAAAAAAATTCATGTTTGTTAATCGCAAGGCACCGCACGGCACAATCTATGCGCTGGAATCATTGGAAGTGGTGTTGATTACGGCGGCCTTCGATCAAGATGTTTCTTTGGTGTTTTTGGATGATGGCGTGTTCCAACTGAAGAAAACCCAGCAAACCAAAGGTATCGAAACTAAAAACTTCTCGCCAACCTATCGTGCACTAGATGGTTATGACGTAGAAAAGCTCTATGTCGAAAAGGAATCTTTAGAGGCGCGAGGCCTAAGTGAAGAAGATTTACTCGTCGATGTCACCGTACTCAGCGCTGCCGAAATGGGCGCGTTGATGGACGAACAAGATGTTGTCTTAAGTTTCTAAGGGGATACGCAATGCTACACATCATTAATAAATCACCCTTGGCTAACGGCACGCTAGATAGTTGCCTACGCGTTGCAACAGGCGGCGATATTCTGTTAATTGAAGATGCAGTTTACGCAGCTACCAAGGGCAATGCATTTGAGAATAAAATGACCGAGGCGATGGGTCGTTTCAAGATCTACGTGCTGCAACCTGATCTGGATGCTCGCGGTGTTGGTGATCGCTTGATTTCAGGCGCAACGTCGGTCGACTATGAAGGATTTGTCGACTTGACTGCCAGTAACAAAAACTGCCAATCTTGGCTGTAAGCTAACTAATTATCACAAGGAGAAACAACATGGCAAATATCGAAGTAGGCGGAAAAAGCTACGAGACTGACGAAGAAGGATACTTGGTTAATCTGACCGAATGGAATGCTGATGTTGCAGACTATATTGCGAAAACAGAAAGCATCGAAATGACTGAGCAGCATTGGGAAGTGATTAACTTCTTGCGCGAATATTTCGAAGAGTACCAAATCGCTCCTGCGGTGCGTGTGTTGACTAAGTCTATTGGCAAGAAACTCGGTGCTGAAAAAGGCAATAGTGAATACCTGTACGGCCTATTCCCATATGGTCCAGGTAAGCAAGCGTGCAAAATTGCAGGTCTGCCAAAGCCAACTGGTTGCGTTTAATCTGTTAAATATCTAGCCGACGATGAACATACTTATAGCCGTTTTATTTTATGTGGCGACATTGATATTTGTCGTCGGTTTGTTGCAGCGTATTCGCACCTATGCCAGTACACCAGCACCCTTGAAAATCCCTACCACTCCTGCGCCGACTACAACTGGCGGAGTAGTGTTACGCATGACGCGTGAAGTGGTGTTCTTCGAGAGCTTGTTCAAAGCGAATCTATGGACATGGGCGCTGGGCTGGGCATTCCACGCCAGCATGGCACTAGTGGTGTTGCGTCATCTGCGCTACTTCACTGAGCCAGTATGGGGCTGGGTCGCGTTTATTCAGCCGTTTGGTATTTATGCCGGCATCACCATGCTGTTGGGACTATGTGGCCTATGGGCGCGACGCTTGTTTGTAGAGCGCATCCGCTATATCTCCACTCCGTCCGACCATTTGATGTTGCTGTTATTTATTGGCATCGCGGCTTCAGGTTTGACAATGAAATTCATTGCGCATACCGACGTTATCGCGGTTAAAGGGTTTTTTCTGGGTTTGATGCACTTCAGCATCCAGCCCATCCCCGCAGATACGATACTCGTACTGCATTTGTTGTCGGTTGTAGCACTCCTGGTGATCTTCCCCATAAGCAAGCTCTTGCACGCACCAGGAGTCTTTTTTTCACCTACCCGAAATCAAACAGACAACCCTCGAGAGAAGCGTCATTTGAGTGCTTGGGCTGCGAAGTTAGAGAAGTAGGTTTAAACCTAAAATCCCAATCTGTTACTAAGAGTAAGTTTGACTCAAGTCGAGATAAGAACGGGCGCTTCAATCATTTGCGCGACTGCACTATAAAGATCAATCTCCGTTTCCGGTGTACGGATGGAAACAATCAGCGTGTAATGAGCAGGAAGGTTGTATCGTTCCAACTTTGGGCGAGTGCGCCACCACCCCATAGCAGGATAAACAGCAAGTCCACCGCGACTGGCTAGCTCGGCGGCAGTGCCTTCCCATACGTCCTGATGTAGAGATCCTTTATGACGCTGTTCACCAAGCCACCATTCGGGGTCTTGAGGATTAGTGTGCTGCTCATTATCTTCCATGGCTGCGGCTGCGTTAATGCGTGCAAGAAAATTCTCATCGGTCTCTTGATGATGTCGTACTTTGAAACGCAAACGATGAGAAGGATAGTGATATTTTGATGTTGAACCACGAGCTGAAGGATTTGGTTCGATGAAGTAAGAGAGCGTGACTCGCATCTGCACTTTGGTTTCGCCAAGTGATTCCAGCTCATCTTTCGGCCACGGCAAGGTATGGAAATTCATATCACGGGTTTTAATCGTGCCATCTTTTTTATATGGATGAACACTGTCTTCGACAATCATGGTCAATGAATTGCCCGCACTCCATAATGCTCGCGCTAAGTCAGGGACACCCCAGCCGCAATGGCGCAAAAGGTAGATGTAGTCTCGTTTACTCTGAGCCTTCAAATACATTTCGCGCATAGCAGAAGTCCATTCGGCAGAATGAACGATGAGTGCGCGGATAGTTTCAGGACGTAGTTGTGGATAGACCGACATCAGTTGCACAGCCATGCGGGCGCATAAGGCTGATGCGGCGCTGGTGGCATTGGTGGTAGTAAAAAGCTTTTTTGTTGGTTCGTTATGAGTAGTTAGCAGATTGAGACTAGACATTCCCGTTGCGCCGAACGCGTCTTTCCCTACGTTGCCGCCTTCAAATACAACATCGGGCTTCAGCGGCCATGCCTTATCCCATGTGGCCGAGCTTGTAGTGAACGGGCTTAAGCCACCTTGAGGCGCGACTGCTTCAACACTAGCTTCTTCCGTATTAACTTTATCAGTAAAAGCACCCACCGTAAGCGCGTTCCATGCTTGACTGGGATCGTGGATTAAATTGGTGGAGAGGCTGTCAGGATAGGTGATAAATGCATGATGCTCTTTGGTGTTCCCGGCAGCCAAAACGATCAGGCGTAGAAATTGGCCTTCACCTAAGGCATCTGCCGCCAAGGAATCCACCATCGAAGACCACGAAGAGGGGCGACCACGATCTCTAAAGTCTGTAGCTGTTACTGCGGAACTGAACACGCGCAAACGTTGCGGTGCAGCTATTTCGGGTAGGCTTACCGCTTCAGCAAAAAGGTTGGCATGAAATTCATTGTTTCCGGTATTTGCGCCCTCGCCTCGTGTGAGTTTTACCGATTCAAGAAGGTGGTTAATTTGTATCGGCAACTCCGTCGCTAGCGCATCGGTCAAATCACCGTAGATAGCTATACCGGCCAATCCCGTACCGTGATTGCACTCGTCACTCTTGCCCCATTCCGGCTCTACTGTGTGCGTGTCATCGCTTGTTAATGCAGGAGAAAGCAGCGGATGCCCATGGTTTACACCACTATCGAGTAAACAGACGCGGGGTACATCGTCTGAGTGGGCGGGAAAGCTTGTCCGCTCTAACAATTCATCTTTCCATTCCTGCTGTTCTTCGGCAACCATTCCGTCAAACAACTCCGCCGTTTCCTTGGCGCGGCGTAGCTCGGCTACACAGTTCAAGGTCATTACCGTCTGAGAAAACTGTCGTTCAGAGCCGTGCATCATTACGATAGTGCGCTCAGGAAAGTCCACTTGGCTTGCGCTGACCCTACAGCCGACCGCAGAGGCCAGTTTACGAAAATCATTTACTACGACTTCGCGATTGCCGCGCTCGGGCAACCAGACTTCCCACCAGAAAGCCTCGTCTAGGTTCTGCGGCAGAAGCTCCAATTCATCTGTCCACAACGCACGTAGTTCGGCTGCCCGTATTGACGCAATGGTTTCTAGTAGCGGCCTGTGATCTATGGGGTCGCCGTTCTTATTTTTCTTTTCCTCTAGATACTCAGTCACATATTTTTCAAAGTGCGCGAGCTTGCCATCGGGGACAAATACGTTGGCGTAGGTATTGTCGCCTTCCTTGCGGATGCTCAGCAGCTCGATGTGCTGCGGGTCGTTAGCGAGACTTTCAAATGCAAGCGCTATACCAGATTGACTTTGAAATTGGATTTGCAAGCCTGCACCGCCTTCCAGCCCCATAAGCTGCTGAGAGGCAGCGGCAAAGTCGGCAATCGGCTTAAGTGCATCAAGTTGTGTTTGTAGCGATGCGCCGTGTTGCGCACGATTTAATTCTGGAAGAGGTTGCGATTCTCCACGACTACTTTTGGGCGTTGTGAATGGCTTAGTTTCAGAAGTATTGGAAAGAACGAAATGCGGGCGTTTATCTGGTGCTTCATTCGCCATGGCTCGATGATTCGCTATTGTTGTTGGCAAGCTTACCGCTTATCAATTTTCGCTCTTCCAGCATTTGCACCAGATCAGCTTCGGCAACCGTGTCGCGGTCATGAATAATGCAGTCTTTGATCGCCTCGTCGGTGGCTCTCGAAATTTCAGCATGGCTTAGACCAGAGGCATGTCCTGCAATTTTGCTCCAGGCAAAACGTTTGGCATGAAACCCAGCCAGCCGTGCCTTGAGTACCGCAACGGTTTGCTCCTGATTGGGCAAGCCATACTGAATCATATCGTCGAAGCGACGGAATAGCGCATAGTCGAGAATATCTGGGTGATTGGTCGCGGCGATAATTACGCTATGTGACTGGTCTTGTTCGATCATTTGCAGAAAGCTATTGAGGACACGTCGAATCTCGCCCACATCATTATCCATGCCTCGCTGCGAACCGATAGCATCAAACTCATCGAAAAAATAGATGCCGCGCACTTCAGTAATAGCATCAAACACTTGGCGCAATTTGGCAGCAGTTTCGCCCATGTATTTTGTAATCAATGCATCTAGGCGAACTAAAAATAGCGGCACACCTAACTCACCCGCAAGCGCTGCTGCCGTCATCGTCTTGCCGGTGCCCGGAGGCCCGACAAACAGAAGCTTGCGGCGTGGCGACAAGCCATGCTCTTTTAGTTTGGCGAAAAAGCGCTGTTCCTTGATCGTGCGCTTGAGCTTCATAGACACACTATCGTCGAGAACCATCTCGGACAAACGGGTATGGGGATAAGAAACACTAAGCAAGCCAACTAATTCACCGCGTGGCTTATTGAGTGGAACCAGCTTTCCTGCGCCGGCCAGTTTTTGATTGCGCGACTTTGCTGCATCAATCATGTCGCGCAAGTCTTCTGCCAGCTTCCCGTGCCCCAACTTAGCTTCATGGGCGGCAACCTGCATAGCAATAGACAAAAAGCGCCCCTCATCACCCTCGATGTGTGATTTAAGTAATGCTTTTAGTTGATCCGCGCTAGCCATTGTTTTCTCCATCCCTACTGTGCGTGGATTATACGATTTACGGGGGGCTGAGGTGGCGTAATCGCACCTCCACTTAGAACCGTATCCGTATAGCTTACATTTCAGGCGGACAGATGGTTTGTGCGTAGTGCGATGTATTGAATCTGTATTAGTGCTTAGCTAGGATCGGTGGAGACAGAACTCATTAATTCAAATAAAACCCATATTCACATCGACATCGTGCGGCGAATCAAACAAATAGGTATGAATTATTCGGAACAAGCTGCGTGTGAGAACAAAATTGAACCTGACTCTATTTTTTTGCTATTGACAGGGGAGGCTATTGGGGGAAGCTCAGACTCCAACGATCATGTTATTCCCCAATAACAAACTTGCACTTTTTGATCATATGCCGTGCAGTCAGATCAAGCGGGGAATACACTAAACGAGTCCGAGATAAGTTACAAGGTTCATTAGGTAACATCTGTCAGAAGGCAGCAGCAAGCATTTGAATAAAGTTGTGGAAAGGTGAATAGCTTCGACAGGCTCAGCCCGAACGGAGTGAATATTTTACCGCGCCAGATCAAAAATGCCGCCCAAGTGAACCCCTCCATCGCAGCCACCCTTCCAGCATGCCCATCTCGGGAGTCTAACTAATGGGAACCTCTAATAATTGTTTATTCGCACACATGAAATGCGAATCGGTAAGTTTTTTTGTCCCGCCTTTCAACGTATCAACAATTTGAAGCATTTTTTGCCTGCAATCATGTGGTTTTTT